>Ga0182024_10000358_pt1 | contig 116799 bp, 115 predicted proteins | sample P32metaG_FD_120480 | JGI IMG/M metagenome (GOLD analysis project Ga0182024, IMG submission 120480) | Permafrost microbial communities from Stordalen Mire, Sweden - P3-2 metaG (Illumina Assembly) | ecosystem: Environmental > Terrestrial > Soil > Wetlands > Permafrost | place: Sweden: Stordalen... | reverse complement strand
TTGCTCCACGCTTCTTTCAGACCCCGCCTCACGACGACGCCCTTGCGCTTCGCTATCACTTCACCTCCATCAGGTTGTGAAAAGGACTTTCACCTTCGAGCTGTCGAACATGCTCGGCACACAAAAAATGGCGGTGATCCTGAAAGGATCACCGCCATTTTCCTTTTGAGCACATTCTTACTGAGCCGCGACTGTCAAGGAGCGGTACGCTAAACTACGAACGCCGAAACTGCCGTGACTAAACGACAGGAGCTGTCGTCTGGGTCTGCCGTCGACGGCGTCTCAACGCCCCTACGCCCACGGCGCCAGCCGCGAGAAGGCTGAGAGCCATGGTTCCGGGCTCAGGGGCCACTTCGCCCGCTTCAAAGGACTCGTTAGGGTTCGTGTCCACTCCAAAGGCCAAAGCTTCCAGTATTTGCGGCACGTGGTCGGAATTGTCTGTAAATTCCAGCTTCAGCCATCCGTAATCAGCGTTACCGCCTCCGACGTTGACCGAAAACCCTACATAGCCGGGCTGCCCCGACGCGAAATCGCCGAAAATCCCGGAGACGGAAGCCACGATCTTGACATTGAAACCTGCGACGCCGGCGGTACCCGGGATCTTTGAGCCCGCTGAGAATTTCCGGGCAACGGAGGTAGTTGCCGCCTCGAAGATCTTTACGACAGGAGCAACACCGGACACCGAAAGTGTCGCAAACGCTCCTCCCCTGGCTATGATATTGATTTCGTCGGGAACCATCTTTATGTGGCCGTGAGCAAAAGTGGTGGTGGTGTGAGAGATGCCCAAAAAAAGACCTTTGATCGAGCTGGCATGGTTATGGCTCTGGACAGAAGCGCCGCCGTTGGGCCCATTGCCGCTATACGTCCCGGTAATAATGCTCGCAGATGCGCTGGTTGCCATCGCCAGCGCGGAGCCGGCGGCGGCGGCGTAGATCGGCCAGTTGCCAACCCGGCTGCGTACGCTCTTCGCGGCGGCCGATATGCGCGTAACGGCCGAGTAATCGTTCAGTCTCGCGTCGAGCTGACCGCCGTTGCGTGTTGCCGTCTTCTGGTTCGGTTTTGCCATTTCCCTCTCCCTGGTTGCGTTACGCCGGTACTTTGGAGCGCTATCGGAACAGGGCCGCAGCGCGCGTCCGGAAAGCCGATATGCTTGTACCTCAAGGTAATGTTAAGGCCCCGGCAAATCAATTACAATAGCCCAAAGGATAAGGGTGGTACCGGTACCGTTCTCCGGATTTGTTGCTATTTTGCGCGCTCGCTGAGCCTGCCGAGCACCAAACCGCCCAGAGCCAACAACGGAATACTCAGGAAAACTCCCGCCACGCCGCCGATTTCCGCGCCACCCAAAACCCCCAGAATCACCACGATGGGGTGCAATTCGATCTCGCGGCCCATCAGTCTCGGACCGACAATGTAGTCCTGGGACAAACGAAATGCGCCGAGAAAAATGGCCACCCACCAGAAATGGGGGTAGCCGCTCAGCGCGGCTACGGCAAGAATGACGACGGCGGCCGTAATCGGGCCCAGCAGCGGCACAAACTCACCAAGAAAGGCAATGGAGGCGAGCAACAGGGCATAGGGCACTCCCATCACGCTCAGGACCGCGCTGAAAACGATCAGGACAATGCAGCACAATAACAATAAAGACCGCATGTAGCTGAGCAGAACGGAGTGGATCTCCGAGAGGGCGCGCTTCGCCTCCGCGCGGCTCGAACCGGCGGGAAACAAGGCCAGGAAGCTGGCGGAGAGGCGCGCGCCGTCCTTCAGCATAAAGAACGCGAGGATCGGAATCACAACCAGGTCGATCAGATTGGCGGAGGCGGCGAGAACGCGCAAACCGAAGCGCGGGGCGGCGGACACGAGTTCGCCGAGTTGCTGACGAATGTGTCCCTGAACGGCTTCGATCGTGGGCGAGAGCGTCGGGTGGGCGAGTGCCAGCTGCAGGAAAAATCCACCGACGTCGGGAGGGTGCGCGACCAGTTCCCTGGTTTCGGCGACAACGCGGGAACCGATACCGATGGCAGCGGCGGCCAGAATCCCGAGGACCAGCAGATACGAGAGGGCAAGCGCCGGAGTCCGGTGCTTTGGCGAAAACCGTCCGCTCACCCAATCGACCAGAGGAAACAGCAAGTATGCGAAAAGCAGAGCCACCGCGAAGACGATCAGCGTTCCGCGGATCGCATATACGGCGGCGAGCGAAAGAAGCGTCAGTGCGGCGGTCCAGGTCGCGCGGGCGGCTTTGACGTCAATGCCGGGCCATTGGGGGCCTTTGTGAGAGTCGGAATGAGTGTCGGAGGGCATGGGTTTCGCCAGTGCGGGGCGGGAATCTGGTGATGAGGCAATTCTATAGCCCCTGTGGCGCTGGTGTGACGGGGAGGTGGGGCGATAAAATACGGGTATCCGCCTCCAATCGTATTTTCTATTGCTGATGACGGCTGCCGGACTCGGAAGTATCGCCTGCCGCCAGGTCGCCATCCCCCCGCTCCCACGCGTCTCCACGTCGGCTTTCCCGGAGCGTGTGCGGGGTCAGGTGGATGCAGCGGTGCTGGACGCGACGGCTCATCCCGACGACGCCGGCGCGACTGGCCGCCTGGGAATGGTCCTGCACGCTTACCAGAAACTCGATCTGGCCGAGCTCTGCTATCGCCGCGCGCACGCGATGGACCCGAAAGCCTTCGAGTGGCCCTACTATCTCACCGTGGTCGAGCAGCTCCGCGGCGAAATGCCTCAGACCATCGATGATGCGCGGGCCGCGGTGAAGATAGACCCTTCGAGCCGGCCCGGGCGCATGCGGCTTGCGGAAGCGCTCCTGCAGGCGCACGAACTCAAAGAAAGCCTGGAGATCTACGAGAAGCTTGTCGCGGAAGAGCCTGACCTTGCCCTGTACCAGTACGGCCTCGGCAAAGTGCTTGCCGCGCAGGGCACCACTATAACCGACGCGGTGCCGCACTTGCGACGCGCCTGCGAACTTTCGCCGAACTTTTCCGCGGCCCATTATGCGCTGGCCGTGGCCTACCAGGGAATCGGAGATCCGGCGCAGTCCGGCCGCGAGATGGAGATCTATCGAAAGAACCCGGACGCCGCACCGCCCGAAGATCCTCTCATGGCGCAGATTACGGCCCTGAATCGGGGTGGCTTAATCGGAATTCAGGCTGCGCGTCAGGATTTGGCGCAGGGGCGGCCCGCAGATGCGGCAAAAGAGCTGGAAACCGCCATCGCCAACAACCCCAGCGACGAAGCGGCTCACAGCATTCTGGTCTCCGTTTACCGGCAACTGAAGCAGCCGGACAAGGCCGAGCAACAATACCGCATCGCGGTTCAACTGACTCCCTCGACGAGTGCGCATTACGCCTTCGGACTGCTCATGCTGGATCAGGACCGTTACGCCGACGCAGGCCAGGCCTTCCGGCGCGCGCTCGACGTCAACCCGCACGACACCGGAGCTAGTACTTCCCTGGGACGTCTGCTCGAATTGCAGGGCGATACGCAGGGAGCGATCCGCCAGTGCGGGATTGCGCTTGAAAGCAACCCGAATTCGCGCGCGGCCCACTACGTTTTGGGACTGGCTTTGCTCAAAGACGGGCAGACGCAGGACGCCATCGCGCATCTTCTGAAAACGCTTGAACCCGTGGACGGAAAGACGCCCGGATACATGATGGCAGTGGCCGACGCTTACAGAAAGGCCGGCGATGAGAGCCGCGCCAAAAACTATGAGCAGTTGTCGGGGGGCTCGGGCAATTCGGCGCTGGATGCGCCGGCGGTGCTGGCGGAAGAAAGCGATGCGGGGATTGGGCAGGGCGCGGCGCCGGGGCGTTGACGGTTCCGGGAGGATTCTGACGATGACCGCAACGCTTGTCCCGTAAATCCGGGAAGCCTACCTATACGTTTTGTCGTCGAGATGGCTGAAATCCACGCCGTCTTTCATCACCCCGATAGTGACAATGGCGAAGGTGAAAACTTCCGTCCCCGGCTCCAGATGCCCTCCGATAGCGTGATCGGGCGTCGCCAGAGTCATATGGGCATGAATTTTGCCGTCGATGATGTACCCATTCATCGAAATCATGTCGGCGGGCGCATTCGGATCCGTCTCGAACATATTCTTCGAGGGCATATCGCGATTGCTGACCTGATGCAGCTGATAGCCGCGCACGGAACCGGCCCCGGCCAAAATAACAGCGTTCTTAATCTTCTGTTGCGCGACCATTTTTTCGATGCCCGCCAGCAAATCGGCATGGAACTTGAATCGAAGAATCACGACGCGGTCAAACTGCCCCTGAATCGCGTAAACATCGGGGACGGCGTCGCTGTTCGCCTTCGTGTCGTCGATGGGATTGGCCGAACGGTTGGTCTGTTCGCGGCGGGTTTGCTGGGCGAAAGCGAGAGTGACAAGGGCAAGCAATAAGGCGATGCGCATGGATTCATTGTGCTACGCTCGGCTGATTATGCGCCGGGCGATCATATTCTGCCTCCCCATCCTGCTTATTCCGATGGCCTTGCCACAGACACCGCCGGATCTGACAGCAGTTTTGAAGAGGGTGAGCGAAATTTATAAGGCTGCGTCGCAGTACGAGCTCATTGGGGATGCGACGTGCCGCGCCCGGCCATTAGCGGCTGTTGTGTCGGTTCACCTGCTGATCGCGTTCAGGGCCCCGAACAAATACAGAATGCAGGCAGGAACTCCATGCCTGGGCTCCGGAACTGGCGACATGGGCGAGGCTCTCATGGTTCATGATGGCTCGGCGCTGTGGGCGTACTTTCTGGAAACGAATCGGTACACCTCAATACCCGCAAGTGCGCTGACAGCCGACGCGGCGGGCGATTTGGGGGACCTCCGGCCGGATTCTACAGATCGCTCGATGATGTGGCGCTACCGTGGCGTTGCAGATGTTGCCGCCAAAGCCGCGTTTGTGCGGGAGGACACGGTAACATTTGCGGGAGCGAAAGTTACCTGTTATGTCGTTGTGGTCCCACCGCAGGAGCGCCTTCCGGCGCAAACATGGTGGATCGATAAGATCAGCTACCACGTCATCCGTATGGACGACAAGGACTCGAGCACCGTATTCACCACGGTGAAGCTCAATGAAGCGTTGCCCGATGAGCTTTTCAAATTCACGCCTCCCGCAGGCGCGGTAAAGATGGAACTGGATCGGTAACTGACGAACTTATGATGGCGTCTGCGCGGTTTCGAGATAGCTCAGATACTCGGCCAACTTCGCGTCCAGCCGCTCGTAGAGGAACTTCTGAAATGGCTGCAGATCACCGCTCAACGACGCGTGTTCCAGCGTATCGAGATAAGTCTTCCGGTCTTCGGGACGAACGGCCACGGGTGGATACCCCGCGCGCAACAGCAGCAGATTCATCAGCAGTCTCGCGGTACGTCCATTGCCATCGCTGAATGGATGAATGGCCACAAGCCGGTAATGAGCGTCAAAACCGGCTGCCGGTGTGGACTCGCCACCAGACAGCCCCTCGCCAAACGCCTTCATCAGTTCCGGAATCTTCACCGGATTGGGAAACGCCACGCCGGAACCCGCAATTCGCCTCGGCAGCGTGCTGTAAATGCCCCCGATTTCAGGCTGACTCCGGAAGACGATGCGCCTGTGTATTTCCCGAACCGTGATCTCGTTGATCGCCACGCCTCGGTCCGCCAATTCCCGGACCCACAAGACCGCATTGTAGTGGTCAACAGCTTCCAGATGATCACGGAGAGGTTTCCCCCCAACGGTAATGCCGTGTTCAATCAGTTCCGCCGTCTCGCGCAACGTGAGAGTGTTGCCCTCGATTGCGTTCGAGCTGTAAGTCAGATCCACATCCCAGGACTTCTGCAGACCGAGCAGCGCCTCGCGTGAAACGGGACGCAGTTGATCGAGCCGTTCTTTCCGGGCAGCGACGGATCGCAGAAGCTCTTCCATGAACTCTCTAAGGAATAGCACGCTCCGGCCTGTTCCGTGTGGCCTTCGATAATCTCCGATACTCCCGATAGAAACCTGCGACAAACATCAGATACTTTATCTGGATTCAGCCCGCATTGCCTGCTGCGCCGTGCCGCAAATCAAACTCGCATATCAGCGGCGGATCCTGATCGAAATCGCTGTAACGAATCCACGTCGGTCGCACCACGAAGTAGACGATTCCCGGCCAACTCATGCGCGCAGGACCATCGGGCCATGCCTGGAAATAAGTCCGCTGATATCGCTCCAGCTCCGGCGATTGCAGTTCTTCAGCCTGCCCCTCATACTGGACGGTCTGCTCTCCCTTCCCCCAACCGCCAATCACAAAAGAACACTCAGGCCGCGCAACCAGGTTCGGATATTTGCGGGAACTCCTGACCGTATCGAAGACGATTTCCAGCTGCTCCGTAATCGCAATGCCGACAAGCGCGGCTTGCGGAGCGCCGGACGGACCGATCGTTCCAAGCACGCCGAGCCTGCCTTTAACGAGGAACGCGTGGAGTTCCGTTTCAGTCATAAATGCTCTATCTTACCAGGGTTTACTTACCCCAAATCGTCGTGAATCGCGACCGTCACGCGATCCGCCAGCCGCCGTACCTGTCCGTGCTCCAGCCCTTCCACCATCACGCGCAGCAACGGCTCCGTCCCCGAATACCGAACGAGTATCCGGCCCGATCCATCCAGCTCCGCCTCACACGCCTGAATCTCTTCCGTAACGCGCGGCAGCTCGTCGAGGGGCCGTCGTTCCTTCACCCGCACGTTGACCAGCAACTGCGGATACACCACCAGATCGGCCGTCAGGGCGTCCAGAGTGTCGCCCGCGATCGCCGCGGTCTCCAGCACTTTCAACGCCGTCAGCATCCCGTCTCCGGTCGTGGCGTACTCGCGGAAAATGATGTGGCCGGATTGTTCGCCGCCCAGCGCGGCTTCCCGCCGCACCATTTCTTCCAGAACGTATTTATCGCCCACCGGCGTGCGCAACATCGTGATGCCAAGCCTGTCGAGAGCTTTCTCCAGCCCGAGATTCGACATCACCGTGGATACCACCAGATTCCCCGGCAAATGGCCGTCAGACTGCAAACGCCGCGCCGCGATCAGCAGCATCGCATCGCCATCCACCACGCGTCCCGAGGGCGCAATCAACATGGCGCGATCCGCATCGCCATCGAACGCCACCCCGGCATCGGCGCCGCTTTCGATAACCCGCGCACGAAGATTTTCGAGGTGCAGAGCGCCGCAGTTCAGGTTGATGTTGCGGCCATTCGGCTCATTGCCGATGGCGGTGACATGAGCTCCAGCCTCGCGGAATAAATCCGGAGCCAGAGTCGAAGCTGCGCCGTTGCCGCAATCCATCACGATCTTCAGACCCGCGAGAGGGCGGTCCGAAGACAACGTGGACAACAAAAAGTCCAGATACGGCCGCGTACTGCACTCATGTGTGAGCGCGTCCGGCCGGCCCGGTTCCTCCACGTCCGGAAGGATACGGAAAATCGCCTCTTCGATTTCGTGTTCTTCAGCATCCGGGAGCTTGAATCCCGTTCGCGCGAAGACCTTAATGCCGTTATCTTCAAACGGATTGTGCGAGGCGGAAATCATGACGCCGGCCGAATACTCGCCGGTGCGCGTGAGATAGGCAACGCCGGGAGTGGTCAGAACCCCGGTGCAGGCTACCTGGACCCCGGCTCCGTTCCTGCCCCGCTCAAGACCGTGCGCCAGTTGCGCCGCAATAGCCGGCCCCGATTCGCGCGTGTCCATTCCGATCAGTACCGGCAGGTGCGCCAGCTTCTGATGTTGCAAATCCTCCGCCAGCGCCATCCCCAGCGCCGTTACGGTGCGCGGGTCGAGTGGAGTCTGACCCGCGGTTCCACGGATACCATCCGTGCCAAAAAGCTTTTTTGCCATTTTCAGTGTTATCGGATTCGTTCAACCCGAATCTTCACTGTAACGCGCGGCGTGCTGACAAACCGAAGTTGGGGGTCGTCGACGTATGTGGAAAGCTGCTGCGTCTGGTCGGAAGAGAGGTCGACGGTCAGGCGGGAAAGGTTAAATGGATCCGTCACCACCTTTCGCATTGCATTGACGCGGCTTTCCGGGCCTGTAACCACAAGTTCGGGCGGATCGACTGTTACTTTACCGACGCCGAACCCGCGCGGCGGCGCGCCGGACAGAGCGACTTCCACCTGCACTTTTCCTGTGGTCTGATGCTCAAACCGAAACTGAAGCTGCTCCGGAATGGCGCGAACCAGCGTGACGCCGCTGGGTGGCCGGATCTCCGCGCCCGTCAGCGTAAACGTGCGCTCGCCTGGCGAGTGGACACTGGCGAAATCGATCACAGCCGCGACGTGCGTTTCCTGCATTTCACGCAGCCTTGCGGCGGGGCCGCGCGCTTCCACGGAAACCGAATCCACAATCTTTGAACTGATAACCAGATCCTTCGGAAAGTTCTTGTAATCGACCGGCAGGGAGACGATGGTGGCTAGTTCAGGCTCGCTCGCGATGTTGTACCAGAGTCCGCAGGCGGCGAAAAGCGCCAGTACCTTCAGCCCGAAATTATGCGTGACCAGGCTCTTCAGAGTCGCCGCGGTCATCGGCGGACCTCTTCCTTCTCCCGAACCTCGGTCGTCGTTTCGCGGAAGATTTCCGCGGTGTGCGGCACGCGCGCCAGGCCCGACGCGATCACGCCTTTGAATCCGAAATGTCGGCGAATTCGCTCTTCGGCCCGCTCGATACTGACGCCCGATTCCATTTCGCCGGCCGATGCGACCGAGATCACACCGGTTTCCTCACTGACAATCAGCGCCAGCGCGTCGGACTCTTCCGTGATTCCCAGGCCCGCCCGGTGTCGCGTGCCGAGACGGCTCGAAACCTCGGGACGCACGCTGAGAGGCAGAAAACAGGCAGCTGCCGCCACGCGATCTTTCTGAATAATCACCGCCCCATCGTGGAGTGCCGTGCCCGGCATAAAAATCGAAAGCAACAAATCGCGGGAGACATGCGCGTCAAGACGCACGCCGCTTTCAACGAACGTCCGAAGCCCGGCATCGCGCTCCAGCACAATCAGGCCACCGATCTTATCGCGCGATAGCGAAGCGATGGCGAGCAGAATTTCGTCGGTGGATTCGGGCGCATGGTAACCGCCCAGCAAACGCTTCCTGCCCAGCCTGCCCAGTGCCCGCCGGATCTCCTGCTGGAACAGGACAATGATGGCGATAGCCGTGTAAGGGGCCAGCGATGACAGCATGGAGCGGAGCGTTTCGAGACCCAGCCGCAGGGCGATCTGATAAATGATGACGACCGTCAGCACGCCCACCAGAATGTGCGCGGCGCGCGTTCCCTTCACAATCTGGAGGAGCTGGTAGAGCACCAGCGCGACTGCCAGAATGTCGAGCACGGCGGTCAGGCCAAGCCTGGGGAACTCGAAACTGAGCAGCGCCGGGAGCATCGGGGGGCTTGTCTTATTGTAACGAAACGAGACGCCGCTATTGCCCTGAAACCGCGCTAAGCCGTCAGTTTCATGACCAATAAAGTCATATCGTCGTATTGTTTGGCCGCCCCGGTAAAAGCGTCGGCCTTTCGAAAGATCGCTCCGATTATTTCTTTCGCACTATCTCCCGCAAAAGCCTTCGCCGCCGCGATGAACCGCTCTTCTTCCCACTCCTCATCCAGCTCATTCATCGCTTCGCTGATGCCGTCGGTGTAGCCCACAAAGATGTCGCCCTGATGAAGCGGACACACTTCCATCGCATAATCGACATGAGGCAGCAGCCCAACCACCGGACCGCACGCCTCCAGCCGGATAACCTCATCGCCGCGCAAGATCACAGGCGCGTTGTGCCCGGCGTTCACATAGGCGAATCGCCCGTTGGCAGGATCGAATTCGCCGTAGAAAAACGTGGCGTAGCGGTTGCTCTGCGATGTGTCGAAAATCATTTTGTTCACGTTCCGCATCAGTTCGGCGAGATCGTGAACTCCCGCCATGGTCTGACCACGGAGCGAGGCCTGGAGACTGGCCATCAGCAGCGCGGCTGAAACGCCTTTCCCCGAGACGTCTCCGATGGCAATGCCGAGCCTGCCATCCGCCAGTTCGATGAAATCGTAGTAGTCGCCGCCTACGCCGCGAGCGGGCCTGCAATGCCCAAAGCAATCGACGCCCTCCACCTTCGGAACTCTCTGCGGGAAAAGCCGTTCCTGCACTTCGCGCGCGATCTCCAGTTCGCGGTTCATGACTTCGCGGTGCGCGGCCTCATCGGCCAGCGATGCCGCAAGCCTGCTGTTCTGCAGCGCCATCCCCATCTGCACCGCGATGGTCTGCAACAGGCGGACATCTGTCTTCGAATAAGGCTCCTGCGATTTCTTGGAGCCCAGGCTCATGATGCCGATGACCTGACCTTCTTCGCTCCCCCGTCCGCGCAACACCAGTAACAACTCGGAGCGCATGAAACTCAGGGCATGCAATTCCTCGGGATTCAGAGAACGAAGCCACGGTTGCGGTTTATCCAGATACACCTGAAGCGGCACGTTCTGTTCGCCAGGCGCGCCCAGAATCCGGCTGCTCGCCGCGATATCCATCGGCTGGCCGGGTCTGGTGGAGTAACGGGTCTTGTAAAAGCTGCCCTCGCGAACCAGTATTACGATATCCGGGACATGCATCGTATCGGAGATGCGGCGAGCCACGGTTTGCAGAAGCGGATCGATCTCCACATAGCGGCCAACTTCCACGGCGAGTTCGGCCAGCACGCTTTCCGCGTCGTAGGCTTCCCGGAAGAACTTGCGGTCCAGCCAGGCGGAGGCTTTTTCCGTATTATTCTTCCGGATCACGACCAGGCCGGTTGCCGCCGTCACAACCAGGAACGGCCGCCAGCCTTCTCCCGCATGAGTGGAAAAGACGTAGACCGCGAGAACGATCAGCGTCACGCGCAACAGCGATAAGCCACCGCGAGCCAGCCCGTACTTCACGCTCTGCCTGACGACAAAGCCCAAATCCATCGCGCGTTCCACCACGATCACGTAGGCAAGCGTCAGCGGAAACAGCCCCAGCATGCAGAGCGCGGATACCTGGAGAGGCCACGGCACGCCGAAGAAAATGTCGCGGTCACGCAACAGCGAATAGAGCACGATCACGAACATCGGAGCGAGGCTGATGGATGCGCCGGTTCTCAGAATCCGGAGACGGCGCCGCTCGTCTGGGGCTTTCTCCGTTCCCGATTTGAAGCCGAGAATGGCGAAGAAAATCGCCACCGCAACCATCTGAGTCACGATGCGCGCCAGATACAGTCTGATAAACCATGGACGCCACGGGACAGCGAGGTCGATGTTCCGGATCCACGTCCATTTGATGGCGCCATAAGACAACTCGACAGCGGCGGCCGGCACCAGAATAAGATACTTCAGCCACGGAATTCGCCGGTCGAGCACAAACCGGCTGGGGAAATAGATGCCGAAAAGCATCATCGAAATCGCCCAGATGGCGCCGCAGGACGTTTCCCAGAAGAAAGAGAGATTGGGAGACGTACGATGCCAGTCGGGAGATCCCGCCAGACCGCTGAATCCAATGAGCAGAAACAGCAGGATCCACGCGTTCCTGTCATGCGGCCGGATGAAGGCGACGCCAAACCCCAGACCGAGGCAGACGATCGGAATCAGCACAAACAGACAGATATCGATGGCCGTATTGGCGGCCGAAGAGAAGTCGGAGACCTGCTCGCTCTCAATCGCGACGTCTGTTTCGATGGCGCGTCCGGAGCGTTCGCTCAGCACCAGATGCAGCTTGTCGCCGGGATGGGCCTGGGCCAGGGCGTTATCCAGTTGGGCCGGAGACGTAAAGGGGCGGCCGTTGAGCGCAAGAATCATATCGCCGGCCAGAGGGCCGACGCCGATAGTCCGCGAGGCCATCTGGATGGTGAAAGGCGCGGCAGGAACGTCCGCCGCGTGGCGTTTTACGTGGTAAAGATCGCCCAGCAGACCGCCCATATACAGCGCTCCGCACACAAATACGGAAGCCAGAAGCGAATATTGACGCCATGCGCGAGCCATCGGTTGTCAATTATCACACGCTGCCTTCACGCTATAGTGGAATTTCCCCGTCCGATGCCATTCGCCACCATTCCTGAAGCAATCGAAGAGATCCGCGCCGGCCGCATGCTGGTTGTCGTCGACGACGAAGACCGCGAAAACGAAGGCGATCTGACCATCGCCGCCGAAAAGGTCACCCCGGACGTCATCAACTTCATGGCGACTCGCGGCCGCGGCCTGATTTGCCTCACGCTCACGCCCGAACGCTGCGACGAACTGCGCCTGCCGCTGATGTCGCCCAACAACACTTCGAACTTCGGCACGGCGTTCTGCGAGGCGATTGACGCGCGGGTCGGCGTCACGACGGGGATTTCGGCGGCGGACCGTACCCGCACTATTTTGGCCGCCGTCGATCCGGCTACGAAGCCGAACGATCTCGCGCGGCCTGGCCACATCTTTCCGCTGCGGTCCAAAGAAGGAGGTGTCCTCGTTCGTGCAGGCCAGACGGAAGCAGCTGTCGATCTGGCGCGGCTCGCCGGGCTGAATCCTTCGGGCGTTATCTGCGAAATCATGAACGATGACGGCACCATGGCCCGCGTGCCGCAGTTGCTGGAATTCTGCGCCAATACCGGTCTGAAGATGATTTCGGTGGCGGAGCTGATTCGTTTCCGGCTGAAGCACGAGCACTGCGTCCACCGCCGCGGCGAGGGGAGCATAACGACTCCGTTCGGCGACTTCCGCACGATTCTCTACACCAGCGATCTCAGTCCGGAATCGCATCTGGCGCTGGTGCGCGGCGACATTGTCGGCAAGAGTAACGTTCTGGTCCGCATGCATTCGCACTGCGCTTACGGCAATCTCTTCGGCGCGACCCCCTGCGACTGCCAGGATATGGTGCGCGGGTCGTTGAAGCGGATCGCGGAAGAAGGCGAAGGCGCGCTGGTCTATTTACACTCCAACGGGCTCGGCCTACGCGTGGAAGACGGTAGCGTGGTGGGCCATGACCGGCATATTTCTCAACCGCCGTTGCAGCATGAAGTCGGCATTGGGGCGCAGATTCTTTCTGATCTGGGGCTGCGCACGATCCGGTTGCTGACCAACCATCCCCGGCGCATCGTGGCGCTGGAAGGCTTTGGGATCGAAATTGTGGATCAGGTGCCGATCGGCTGAGTTAGTGCTTCTGCTTCACCGACGCGGCGACCTTTAAACCGTATTCGCGTGCTTTCGCGACGATAGCGGGCTGATCGAGCGTCAGGGCGCGCTTATCGCGAACGACCTCTCTCCCGTTCACCACCACGTCGATCACGTTCGAACCCTTGAGCGAATAGACCAGCTGCGAGTAGACGTCATACATCGGGACGGCGTTCGGGGCATCGAGGTCGATCGAGATCAGATCCGCCCGTTTGCCGGCCTCGAGAGAGCCGATTTCCTTCTCCATCCCGAGCACGCGCGCGCCGCCGATGGTCGCCATCTCGAAAGACTGCTTCGCGGTCAAGGCTTCCGGATCGTTGCGGCTCAGCTTCTGAAGTTTGGCGGCGAGATCCATTTCTTCCATAAGGTCGAAATCGTTGTTGCTGCCCGCCGGGCCGTCCGTACCAAGGCCGACCGCGATACCGCGCTTCAGCATCTCCACCACGGGCGCCACGCCACTCGCGAGCATCATGTTGCTGGATGGATTGTGCGCCACGCCGACATTGTGCGCTTTGAGGATCGCCATGTCGCGGTCGTTCACCCAGACACAGTGAGCGGCCACGGTGCGTCCGTTGAAAAAGCCGAGCGAATTCAGGTATTCCGTGGGGCTCATGTGGCGCGCGGCCTGCATGTCATCGTTCTCTTTTTTGGTTTCGGAAAGATGAGTGATCAGCGGGGCGTTGTATTTGTTCGCCAGCGCGCGGGCCGCTTTCAGCGTTGCGTCGGTGTTGGTGTAGGGCGCGTGCGGCGCGACCGCGGCCGTTATCAGCGGATCGCCTTTGAATCTGATGAGGAACTTTTCGGCGTACTTCAGGCCGTCTTCCGGCGTTTTGGCGTCGGCTACAGGAAATTTGATGATGGTCTCGCCGAGAACGCCTCGAATACCGGCTTCTTTCACGGCTTCGGCGACGACGTCCTCGTAGTAGTACATGTCGGTGAAAGTCGTGGTGCCGGAAAGCAGCATTTCGAGCGACGCGAGCCGCGTTCCCCAGCGCACAAAGTCGGGGGTCACGTTCTTCGCCTCGGCCGGGAAGATGTAGTTGTTCAGCCAGTCCTGGAGCTTCAGGTCGTCAGCGATGCCTCGGAAGAGCGACATCGCCGCATGCGTGTGGGTATTGATCAGGCCTGGCGTCAGCATCGCGTTGGGGCGGTCGACGCGGCGTTGGGGTTGCCAGTTGCGGTCGATCTCAGCACGCGTTCCGACGGCAACGATGCGGTCGGCGCGAATTGCGATTGCGCCGTTTTCGATGACACGCCGTTGCGCATCCATCGTGACGACGTAGCGGCCGGTGACGGTCAGGTCGCACGGCGCGGCGGACAGCAGCGCGGCGAGGATCGGGAGCAGGCTAAAGGAACGAAGCATCGAAAGGCCTCGGAAACAGGGTAGCGAGACGCAGGGTCTCGGCTTTGCCATGCAGGTTGGAAAGCACGATTTCCACGTCGCCGCAGAACTCCCACAGGATCTGACGGCACGCGCCGCAGGGAGGCGTGAGGTTATCGGTATCGGCGACAATCGCTATTCGGGTGAATCGGCGCGCGCCTTCGGAGATCGCTTTGAAGATGGCGACCCGTTCCGCACAGATGGTCAGACCGTAAGTTGCGTTTTCGACGTTACAGCCTGTGTGGATACGGCCGGTATCGTCCTGTAGGGCCGCTCCGACATGGAAATTCGAAAAAGTGGCGTGCGCGTTTTCACGTACGGCGATGGCGGCGGCAATTAGTGGATCCGGCATACAATCCGCCGCAACAGCTCGATCAGCGTATCCTTCATACGTTCGCCAACTTCCAGAACTTCCGTGTGATTCAATTTCTGGTTTAGCACGCCGGCCGCCGCGTTCGTCACGCAGGAAATTCCGAGTACACGCATTCCCATGTGATTCGCGGCGATAGTCTCGGGAACGGTCGACATACCCACAAGGTCCGCGCCGATGGTCCGCAGGTAGCGAATCTCAGCAGGCGTCTCATAGCTCGGCCCCGGGACTGCGGCGTAGACGCCTTCGGGAAGATCGAGGCCCATTTCGCGGGCCGCCGCGCGGGCAATTTCGCGATAGCTTTTCGCGTAAGCCTCACTCATATCGGGGAAGCGCGGACCGAGGCTGTCGTCGTTCGGACCGGTCAGAGGATTCTGCCCCAGTAGATTGATGTGGTCCGAAATCAGCACCAACTGTCCTGCGCCGAATTTCACGTTGACGCCGCCGGCCGCGTTGGTCAGGATCACGGATTCCACGCCCATCTTTCGCAGCGAGCGAATCCCGAATACGGCTTGCTCCGCGGTGTAGCCTTCATAGAGGTGGGCGCGCCCCGCGAGTACCGCAACACGAGTTCCCGCAATGCTTCCGACAACCATCTTGCTTGCGTGGCCAATCGCGGTGGATTGCGGCCAGCCGGGAATATCGGCATACGGGGTGGTCGTTGGATTTTCCAGCGTATCGGCGAACGCGCCGAGGCCGCTGCCGAGAACTACCGCGACACGTGGAGGTTCGAGGCTCAAATCAACATCCCCGCGATACATGCCGACATGAAATTTGCCATCGTCCCGGCCATCACGGCGCGCATTCCGAGCCGGGCCAGATCGCCTTTGCGGGTGGGCGCGAGCGCGCCGATGCCACCCAGCTGAATCGCGATCGAGCTGAAGTTCGCAAAGCCGCAAAGGGCATAGGTCGCGATCGTGAACGAGTGTGGATCGAGTTGGGACTTGATTTTCCCGAGGTCAATGAAGGCGATGAATTCGTTGGTCACCAGCCGCTCACCCAGTAGTTGTCCGATCGCCGAACAATCGTGCCACGGCACGCCTAACAGCCATGCAATGGGCGCGAACACAAAGCCGAACAACTGTTGCATGGACGAGGGGAACCAGCCCGCGACGTCATGCATCTTGCCGAATATCCCGTTGACCAGCGCGATCAGCGCGAGAAACGCGATCAGCATGGCGGCCACGTTCAGCACGAGTTGCAGACCGTCGGACGCGCCGTGAGCGGCGGCATCGATGAGATTGACCGACGTTTTTTCGAGATTGACCTCGACCTTACCGGCGGTTACCGGCGTATCGGTTTCCGGCTCGATAATCTTCGCCAGCATGATAGTGGCGGGCGCGGTAATGATCACCGCGGTGAGTAGATGCAGCACCTGTACGTGGGCCACCATCACGTAGGCCGCCATGGTGGCGCCGGAAACGTGCGCCATGCCGCTCACCATGATGGTGAATAACTCCGATTGCGTGAGGCCCGCAAGAAAGGGGCGAATGGTGAGCGGGGCTTCGGTCTGGCCCATGAAGATGCTGGCTGCGACGTTGAGCGATTCGGCGCCGCTCGCGCCCATGGTCTTCTGCATGCCGATTGCGAAAGCCTTGACGACCCACTGCATGATGCCGAGGTAGTAAAGGATCGAGAAAAAAGAGGCGATGAAGATGATGATCGGCAACACCTGGAACGCGAAGATGGTGCCGAGCGAACCGCTCGATTTGCCCAGCGTGTCGCCAAAAAGAAACGAGGCGCCGGCTTCCGAGTAACCGAGCATTGCCGTAACAGCGGAACTGAGCCACTGAAAGATTTTGCCGAAATCGGTCTTCAGGACGAGGATGGCGAAAGTGAATTGCAGGCCGAGGCCCCAGAGCAGGATTCGGGGCTTGATTGCCTTCTTATGGCGAGAGAAAGCAAAGGCCACCAGAAGGATTACAACGATACCGAGTAATCCCGTCAGGCGGCCCATGTCTCAAGTGTTCCTAGCTGACGACTTCCAGAATGAGTTCGCGTTCTTCAGGACGCGTTCCCGAAATGCGGAACGCATCTTCCACCAGTTCGGCGGCTTCTTCGAGGCCTTCTTCGTTGGTGTAATAGAGGCGACAGAGAACGCTGCCCGCATCCACTTTTTCGCCAACCTTGACTTCGAGGATCACTCCAACCGCGGGATCGATCGGGTCTTCCTTGCGTGCGCGGCCTGCGCCCATCATCTGCGAGGCGCGGCCAATATCTTCCGCCATGATTGCGCTGACGAAACCGGCGCGGGGCGTCAGGACTTCGCGCATACCTGTTGCGTTCGGCAGCAGATCGAAGCGATCCAGAGCCTGCGAATTGCCGCCCTGCGCTTCGACGACGGCCTTGAATTTCGCGTAGGCCGAACCGTCCATCAGTTTGTCTTCGGCGATCTTGCGGGCTTCTTCAAGCGTCGCCGCTTTGCCGCCCAGGTGAATCATCCGCGAGGCGAGTTCGAGACTCAGGCGCGTGAGATCGGCGGGACCGGACTTCTGGAGGGTCTGCGAAACTTCCATCACTTCGAGCGCATTGCCGATCGCAAAACCAAGCGGCTGATTCATGTCCGTGATCAGCGCCTGCACGCGCACATCGAGCCTGCGGCCGATGCCAACCATCGCCTGAGCCAGGCGGCGGGCATCCACCTGCTTCTTCATGAATGCGCCGTTGCCTACTTTAACATCGAGAACGAGAGCGCCGACGCCTTCCGCCAGTTTCTTCGACATGATGGAGGAAGCGATCAGCGGGATGGATTCGATAGTCCCCGTGACATCGCGGAGCGCGTAGAGGCGCTTATCGGCGGGAGCGATTTCGTCGGTCTGTCCGATGAAGCAGAGACCCAACGACGCGAGCTGCGCGCGAAACTGTTCGAGCGTCAGATCGGTGCGGAAGCCGGGAATGGATTCCAGTTTGTCGAGCGTACCGCCGGTGTGGCCGAGGCCGCGTCCCGAAACCATGGGAACGATGACGCCCGCCGCCGCCGCGATGGGCGCGCAGATCATACTGGTCTTGTCGCCGACGCCGCCGGTCGAGTGTTTATCGACCTTCACGCCGGGCAGTTCAGACAAGGTCAGAACTTCACCCGAGTTCATCATGCACTCGGTGAGCGCACTGAGTTCCCGGTCAGTCATGCCGCTGAAAAATGTGGCCATGAGGAATGCAGACATCTGGTAGTCCGGAATCTCGCCTGTGGTGTATCCGTTCACAAGGAACTGGATTTCTTCCACACTGAGTTCTTCACCCCTGCGTTTGCGCAGGATCAGGTCAACGGTTCGCATGTTAAACGGCTAGTTTAGCACATGTTAACCCTTTGAAAACACATGAAATGTTTGGAGGAGGGGAAGACGCATAAGCAAAGCCATTTCGAGGCCGGGGTTCCGGGGGTGCGGCATGGACTGCGGGGAAATTGCGGAAGAGGGATTCGAAAAAACGAACCCAATTCGGCTGGGACGGCCGGACGCGGCACTGATGGTCTGGCTGTGGATATCGATAGTCATATTTCTTCCGGGTTCCGGTACGACGCGCACCCTCCTCTGCCATGAGTAGAGCATACGAGAGCAAGGGTTTTTGGGGCTGTTGGCTGTAAGTTATTGAAAATGAAAGGAAGAAATATGAAAAATTGGCAGCAATGGCAGGAAATGCCCGCCGCACGCGCCGAAGCCGGGATCAGACGCGGATCTCTTCGACTGCCCTTACTGGTACGATCCGCGCGACACGTTCCATAACCTTCTTGTTTTGCTCAGCCTTCTTCAGATCGTAGGCTGCCTGTAGCCGCATCCAAACATCCGGGGAACCACCAAACAGGCGGGACAGCTTCAGACACATGAGGGCGGATAGTGGCTTGCGTTCCGCCAGAATGTCGTGAAGCATCTGCCGGGACACGCCCAGAGCTTTCGCAACCGCCGTCACGGACAAGCCGACGGAGGGCAAGATGTCTTCCCTGATAATCTCGCCCGGATGGACTGGCGGCAGTCCGTTCTTTCTCTCCATAGCCTGGCTCCCTAGTTTGCTTCCTCAATGATAATCTTCAAAATCAATACCGAGGGCGTTTTCGCCGGACCAGGCAAAAGTGATCCGGTAGTTCGCTGTCACCCAAACCGACCACCGTTTTGGGTTGCCTTGCAGGCCATGAAAGCGAAAGCCCGCAACACTCATATCCTCCGGCCGTCCCGCGACTTCCAGCAACTGCAGGATACGAATACATTTTCTGGCGTGATCGGAACCGATCCGGCGGGTTTTGCCTGTAAGGTAGATCTCTTCAAGTCCCTTGTGCCTGAAGCCTCCGATCACTGCTTAAGTGTAAGCGGTTACGGCTGCCCTGTCAACTAAATAGTTGACTTGTTATGGGCATTGGCGGACATTCACGTTTGCCCGAGGCGGATCAGCATGATGCACTTCTCCTCGCCAGTATGTGTGAACAGTCAATTCCCGGACGGCGTTTTCTCCATGCTGTCAATCACGATTGCGTCGATCAATGCCTTTGAGGAATTCACTTTGATGCCGAGCTGTTGCTCGACAGCCTCAAACAGCTCGATGTCTGCTCCGGAACCCGATGAACCGCCCGTGTCCGCAGGTATATTCACCACGATTTCATAATCGCCGTTCAACCCTGTGTCGTCGATTACAGGGCGATCCGTACTTGTCGAGAGCATCTCCGCCAATTTGGAGACCTTATACATTTGCAGCCGTGTGCCGTCGTCGTTCACCGAAACCTTCATGCCGGAACCCACGATCTCCGAGCCACGGCCACCGCCGCTGCTCCTTTTCATCTCGCCCATGGGTGTCTGCACGGTCGTAGCCTGATCTTCCGAAGAAAGGGTAAACTCCGGAGGCAGAATCTTCTCTTTTATTTTCGCGCCGCTCTTGCCCTGGACGAGTGCGTAGACCGGCTGCTCACGGGGCTCCCGGCGTACCGTCATTTTGAAGCGATCGATCAATAGATTCCGCAGCATTGCAGGAACCTGATCCACCGAGGCGCCGTCCGGCAACTTGGCCGTGAAGGTAAAAGCAGTGGTTGTAAGCCACGTCGGGCCGATCACCTGGGCGGGGTGAACGTGATAAGCCATCGCGATCACGGCGGAGAGGGACAGCGCCGAGATCGTCATCTGATTTTTGTCGATTCGGACGCTGGATAATCTCTGGGGCCTGACGGCCGGCGCAGGTTTAATCACGGCAACTTCAAATGTTGGCGGCTGAGCGCTGGCAACGGAAAACGCGCTGAAAAAGCCCACCGACAGAAGGGCGATAATCTCCCGCCGACCACCAGAACAGACAAATGAAGATCTCATACGCAGGGCACCTTTCAGGTATTACGTGCAACGTAGTATCTATGTCAAGTGCGGGGCAGAACGCGCCGGGCAGAAGCATTCCCATGGGTGGCCTCAGAGGCCGGGAAGGCCGGGATTTTCATGCCGCATGACAGGCGATATTATCGGTGCCTCAGACGGGCCAGTCCTGTTTTGACATCGGGCCAGAACTCAGGCAGGAGATTGCCGAGCGCCCCAGCGGTAAGACTGGTGACCGCGCGGGATCCCATCTCTCCACCGTTGACACTCTTCGGAGGATAGTAGGCGTTGGAAAGCGCGATTCCCAGGCCCGTGCCGATAATTCCGGAAAAATTAAAACCGTTTCGGCCGGAATCCTTACGGGTGATCGCGAGACGGGAGGTCGCATAGAACACGCGATGGAGCACACTTCTGCCGGGTCCCTCGCGGAAATATCGGGGATCTTCATGGAGCAACGGGGCCAGTACGGCATCGCTGAAGAAGTTCTGGGTTGTCACATCGGCCTGCGCCGCGCCAAATCGCTGCAAGTAGGGGCCAGTGCCGACGCCGTAGTTCGGAGCCCCTTTATGCCACTGTGAGAGGCCTGCTCCGGCCGCCGACGAAGCGAACGTGTAGGGGTCTACAGTCTCCATCACAAACAGTTTCCACTTATCGCGCACGCGAAGCGGTGTGTATGGAGTGGCCGGGTCGGAAACCGCCTGAAAATTCGGAATAACGCCCAGGATGCGCTCATTTGAAATCGGTTCGGCGGAACTGGCCATGCCGAATTGATTGGGTGAACCTCCGATGGACTCAACCACGGGGGATTGGGAGTGAAGAAGCAGGGGCGAGGCCAGGCAAAGTACCAGCGGAGATATTCGCCTGCTCACGGTATGTATGGTATGCGTCTTCCGGGTGCATTGGTTCCATGCCAAGTATCCCGATTCGTGCGATGCGCTACACATGCGTCGCCGCGGAAGGCTGGAGCTCCTCCGTCGTCAGCCAAGATTTTTCTTGATTTACCGCCATATTATGTTTTACGATACATCGTAGAGCATAATATGGTGACCGACCCCGCACTCCTTATCCTCGCGAGCCTTGCCGACGGCGATAAACACGGCTACGGCATGATGCTCGATATCCAGCAGTTCACCGGCATCGAACTTGGCCCCGGCACTCTGTACGGCGTCATTACTCGTCTGCTGAAGTGTGGCTGGATTCGCCCTCTGGAATCGGAAGATCGTCGCCGCCCGTATTCCATTACGCCTTCCGGCCGCGCCTATCTTCAGGAACAGGTGACTGAACTTGACCACGTGGTGAAGACGGCGCAGCAGAGGTTGAAGCCCGTATGAAGCGTTTGATTGCACTTATGGCCCGGTTATATCCGCGAGCCTGGCGCGAGGAGTTTGGCGAAGAGTTCGACGCCCTTCTCGATGACGTCAGGCCACGTGGGCGTGTATTCGCAAATGTTTTAGGAGGAGCTATCGAGATGCAGATCACAACCGGAACCGAGTGGCTGAAGCTTGTGGCCGCGACGGCGGTGATTGGCGCGATTGTAGCTGGCGGCCTGAGCTTTACGGTCTCACCCCATTACGTGTCCTCAGCGGCGGTGAGCGTCACTCCACAGGCCGATCCGGTGCGGCCCACGTCGCCGCAGGTGCTCCAGGAACAGGCTGCGGAACATGTTGCGGCGATGGAAACGTCGATCCTGAGCCGCACAGAACTCTGGCGAATCATAGCTGACCCGCAGTTCCTCTTGTACAGCGACGACCTTCGGCGGATGCCGATCGACGACGTTATTCAGGAAATGCGCAGCAACATCCGAATTCAGGTGCGTCCATCGACGGATGACGGCCTGGCGCCTATCGTTTTCAGCATCGCTTTCGCATATCCGGATCAGGCTAAGGCGCAAGCCACGGTTCGCGCGCTGGCCCAAAAATTCACCGATGAGAATGTGAACACCAACCGGACCAACGCGGATGCGTATCGGGGCTTCTGGGGGGATATGGCCGAGTTTGCCCACACGAAGCCAGCGCCTCCGCCGCCGGTAGGAGAGATCGTCGGAGTCCTGAATCCGGCGAGCCTGCCGGTGGAATCTGAAGGCCCCAATCGCGTCATATTTCTGGCATGGGGCCTTGGGACGGGATTGCTGCTGGGCCTGCTGGCGGCTCTCGCGATGCGATGGCCCCACGGCGCGTGGAAACTCGGCAGGTTCGCTGTGGTCGGCTGTATCCTGGCTGGCGCCGCCTCGTTCCTGATTCCCAACCGGTACACATCGACTGCCACCATGATGATCGCTCCTACGCAGGTTACCGAAGATCCGCTGATACCCCTCCCGCCGGTGACACCGGCTGCCGAATTGCTCCGCCAAATGGAGCCGGAGGTCTTGAGTTTTCAGCGCCTTTCGAGGATCATCGAGGACCGAAGGATCAATTTGTATCCGAGCGAGCGCGCCACGAGGCCTATGGAAGAGGTAGTACGGAACATGGCCCGCGATCTCCGTATTGCCGCATTGGATCCGCCATCCGGAGTGAAGGGATCGGTCGCCGCGTTCAGTATTTCCTTCTCATACTCCGACAGGTTTAAGGCCCAGCAGGCTGTGCAGATGGTGATGAATGCGTTTACTGAGCGTTACTACACTGAGGCACGGTTGAATGCCTCTAAGAATTTCACGCTCCGCAATATCCTCAAACGCAAGGCCGGCGAGGTACTGGAGGTTCTCGACCCGCCGAACACCCCGCAACATCTGGAAACTCCCAATCGCTTGCTGATCGCGGCGGTCGGGCTCGGGGTGGGGCTGCTGCTCGGCGCGATCGTGCTCTTTTTCCGGCGGCCTCGCGCCCCGGTTCTGCAGCCTGCGGGATGTACCACCGGAAGCTGACTCAACTATCTTGCATAACCGAGGCGAATCAGGAAAGCTTCTTCCTTCGCGTGCGCGTCCTGAACCGCCGCCGGATCCGGATCGAACGGACCCTGCTCCTGCGCGTGTGGGTCCAGATTGCGGGTCAGGATGTGGCCCAAACCCGGATAGACATGCAGGTCGCACGCGCCTCCTGCGAGCGTAGCTTTGTCGCAAAACAATTGAACCCCGGCCAGCGGAGTCTCGGTATCGGACGCGCCTTCAAAAACAATCATGGGCGGCAGGCGTTTGCCGATATTTTCAGCGGGCGAGATGGTCTTCACCTCGGCGCGCTTGCCCAACAGGACCTGCGGCCATTGATCGTGGACGATCGATGCTGCGGGCGAAAGAAGAATCAGGGCATCGGGAACCGCGCTCGTTTTACTCTCTTCTTCGTGCGGAAAAACGGCAGCGGACGCGGCCAGATGCCCGCCGGCAGAGTATCCGTAAACCACAACGCGATGGGGATCGACAGCAAGATCCACGGCGTTGCTCCGTACCCAGCGAATCAAATCCCTGACGTCCGCCATGGCTTCGAGCGGCGTGACATCTTTCTGGTCCGACAGCCGGTACTCGCCGGCAATCGCAACCAGACCCAGGGCCGCGAATCGCTTCGCGTCGTCGTAAACCCATTCGGGGCTGCCGGCGTTCCAGCCGCCGCCGGAAAGCAAAACGATCACGGCGTGCAACTTCTCTTTTGCCGGATTTGACGGCGTAAAGATGTGCGCTTTTAGTTCTGTCAGGCCAATCGTTTTGTACTTGCGGATGTCGGGCTGGGCGGGGCGCTCCTGCGAGATGGCGTTTGCCTGGAGAAAGAGAGCTGCAAAAGCCGTGACGAGGGTAATGTGGACATGAATCGGGCGAATTCGCATAAAGAGTGTAGATACTACGTCCCGACCAGGCCGGAGGTGGCAGTGATTTACGCGATCCGGGGTATCGGCTGACGGAGTTCGCCGTGAAAAACTTCGCCGAACCGGGAAATCAATTCTTCGTGGAGCAGACCGTTATCCGCCATGACATCGGCTGAAGTCACGGAATGGGTGTCGCCCTTCATGGTGGTCACTACGCCGCCGGCTTCCGTCACCAATAGCTTTCCTCCCGCGAGATCCCAGGGACTCAGGCCGATTTCCCAGAAGGCGTCGAGCCGGCCGCAGGCGGTATAAGCAAGGTCGATTGCGGCCGAACCGCCGCGCCGCACGCCGTGCGTTTCCATCGCCAGCTGATAGAAGAAATGGATATTGGGATTTCCTTTGCGGCTGTTGTTCGGGAAGCCGGTGCAGGAGAGACTGTTCGCCAGTTTGCCGACGCGCGAAACCTGAATCCGCTTGCCGTTTAAAAATGCGCCCGAACCTTTTTCGGCAGCGAAGAGTTCGTTGCGGCTGGGATCGAAGACCACGCCGACGATGAGTTCCCCTGCTTTTTCGAGGGCCATGGTGACGCTCCAGGCGGGATAGCCGTGCGCGAAGTTCGTGGTGCCATCGAGCGGGTCCACGTACCAGCGGTATTCGGAGCCGGTTTCGCCTCCACCGCCTTCTTCGGCCTGAATGGAATGCGAAGGGAAATACTGACGCAGGCGTTCGACGACTAGTTTTTCGGATGCCTTGTCGGCTTCTGTTACGAGGTCGAACTCAGCTTTCAGTTCGAAGCCGATGCGGCGTTCGTAGTGATAGCGGAGCAAATTTCCCGCTGCGAGGGAGATCTCGACGGCGGCGTCCAGGAATGATGGAGATGATGACATGGAGAACCTTGGGGAAAGATCGCAGGCGGAACCGCCTGCGCCACAACTACGCGACCTCGTAGAAATACTTGATGTCGTGTTTGAAGATGAACAGGTTCGGAGCGTCTTTGCGGGTGATGCGGATGAAACGCTGGTCGTAGTATTCGACGGTTCCGGTGACTTCGTCGTTATCCGCGAGCTTCACGCGGATCGGAATCCTGCGTTCGATCAGGTGCTTCAGATACCGGGTTTCCTCGAATGTCTGTTCCACCGGCCGAGCGGCCTTTCCTTTAACTGGCGGCATTTTTATTGAGAGCCTTTCCCCGTCTGATTTCCCGTACTCGATTTCGCACCCAGCTTCGGCGTTGGCTTTTTGGGACGAATCGTTTCGTCCGCCGGCGTTACATCCACGCTTTCCGACTGGTTCCCCCGTGGCGGAGTGGCACCGAACAGAGCTTCTCCATAGTATCCACTGCGGGCCGCGACTTTCCAGGATGGGTCGACGCCGGCACCCACGGGAGTCACGGTCAGCGTGTGAAAACGGTCTGTGGTCAGCGGCACGTCCTTCGGATAAAATCCGAGCAGATACTGGGTACGCAGATCGCGCAGAATACCGTCGAAGGCCTGGTCCATTTCCGCGCCGAGGGTTGGCTGGAAAACGCGGCCGCCGGTGCGCTGGGCGAGAGTTGTGAGCGCGTTCTCACCTCCCGCGTTGCGGCCCGCGTTGTTGGTGACGGGCATCACCAGAACAGGGAAGATCACGGCATCGGCCAGTTGCGCCGACTCGACGGCACGCTGGAAAGATGTCTTGCTGATTGTGTCGCCGCCATCGGTCACGATGACGAGGACTTTGCGGCCCTGCCTGTCCTGGATATCGCGCGAGGCGAGAAGAATCGCGTCATACATGGACGTTCCGGCGTCGCCATAGAGTTGGCGAAGACGGCGATCGATCACAGCGGGATCACGCGTGAAGGCAGTTTGTTTCACGACCTCCCAGTTGAAGCTGTAGAGGGCGACGGCGTCCTGCGGGTTACCGCTCCGGGTCACCGCGCGGACGAAGCGTGTCACGGAGTCGGTTTCATATTTGAGATCGATCGCGGTGGATCCGCTGTTGTCTATGAGGATGGCGATCGAAAGGGGCTGTTCGGTTTCGCGTTCGAAGACGGCGATCTGTTGCGGGACGCCGTTGTCGCGCACTTCAAAGTTATTTTTTTCGAGCGAGCCTACGGGAGCGCTGTCCTGATCCTTCACCGTGGCCAGGATTCGAACCAGGCGCACATCGGCGCGAAAGACGGTGGTAGGGGCGTCCTTCTGCCCGAACGCCAGCGCGCACAGGAGAATTGTGGAGAGGCAGATCCGTCGAGCTGCGCTCGACCGTACAGGCTGAAGCCCGTACCCACCACGGACGCGGCGAATACGGGAGCACGCTTGCGGAATCAAGTGCTCAGGCGGCACCGGCGCGCGGCGCATTCGAATCCCACTGTCCTTCGACCCAGACTTCACCATCCGCAAAGTGCTCCTTCTTCCAGACCGGGACCAGCCGTTTCAAACGGTTGATCCCTTCGAGCGCGGCATCGAACGCCGGACGCCTGTGCGGCGCGACCGCGACGACTACGACGCTCGCCTCGCCGATTTCCATCGTGCCCAGCCGGTGGACCAGCGCGATCCGGCTGATGGCAAACTCCGCCGCCAGCGCGCGACCGATTTCCGCCATTTTGCGGATTGCCATGGTTTCGTAGCATTCGTAATCCAGCCGGAGAGTTGCCCGTCCTCTGGTATTGTTACGGACCACGCCCTGAAAAGTTACACTGGCACCGTCCAAACCCTGTAAAAGCCGCGTTTCGAGGGCTCGCAGGTCGATGGCGGCGCGGGTGAGGGCGAAATAGTGGCCTTCGGGGTCGGCGATTTCGTGGATTGGAAGATTGGAGGAGCCGCCGCTCACGGGCGGCAGGAGCGCGATTTCGTCGCCATCCGTGAGTTCCTGGTTTCGCGTGGTGAACTCCTGGTTCCTGGCAATTACGATGCTGTGAGCCATTTCTTGCAGTTTCGGAAAGATTGCGGCGTAGTGATCGAAAACGAAACCGGCGTTGGCGCCCAAGGGAACACGAAGTGTGTCCTCAGAGCATCCGCAGACGTCTTTCAGCAGGCCGAAAAAAAGTATGTGGATTTCCATTCCGGTTGTGCGGACCGCGCTTTCCGATGCCACCACGCTACCATGATGGAGCACAATGTCACCCGCTATCACACGCGTTCGCGTCCGTTACTCCGAAACCGACCAGATGGGCGTGGTTTATCACGCGAATTATCTGGTCTGGATGGAGGTGGCGCGTGTCGATTACTGCATGCAGGCCGGGTTCCGCTACAGGGACCTGGAACGCGAGCATGGTATTTTGCTGGCGGTCACGGAGGTGGATTGCCGCTATCTGAGCCCCGCCCGGTATGACGATGAAATCGAGATCGAGACCGTGCTGGCGCGGGCGCATCACCGCGCGGTCACTTTTCAATATGAGATGCGGTCGGTAGCTCCGGCAGACGAGGGGGCAGCGGTGCGACGGATTGCGACCGGGAGTACGAGCCACATGTTCCTCAATCGGGAGATGCGGCCGACGGCGCTGCCGATGCAGTTTCGGGGGATGCTGGGCATGCCCGACAGCCAGGGGTAAATCTTATGAAGACTACCGGCAATACAATTCTCATCACGGGGGGCGGCTCGGGAATCGGCCGCGGGCTGGCCGAGGCGTTTCACGTCCGGGGAAACCAGGTCATCATTTCCGGCCGGCGAAAATCCGCGCTCGACGAGACCATCCGGGCGAATCCTGGCATGGCGTCGGTGACCTTCGATATCGGGGATCCCGCGGGAATTCGTTCGTTTGCGACGCGGCTCGCGTCGGACTTTCCGTCGCTGAACGTGCTCATTAATAACGCGGGCATCATGCGGGCGGAGAAGCTCGGTGCGCAGGAGAACGATCTCTCCGACGCGGAAGCAATCGTGACCACGAATCTGCTGGGGCCGATCCGGCTGACGGCTGCGCTGCTGCCTTTGCTGCGGAAGCAGGCTCACTCCGTGGTGATGAATGTTTCGTCGGGCCTCGCGTTTGTGCCGCTCTCGCCAACGCCCACTTATTGCGCGACCAAGGCTGCGATCCATTCGTATACGCAGTCGCTTCGGTATCAACTCAGGGGCACGACGACCGAGGTGATCGAACTCATTCCGCCTTACGTGGCGACGCATTTGATGAGCGGGGCGTCCGATCCGCGCGCGATGCCGCTCGGTGAGTTTATTTCCGAAGCGATGGAGATTATTAAGGGGCAGCCGGACGCGACGGAGATCTGCGTTGAGCGGGTGAAGGGTTTGCGATTTGCCGCTGAGAGCGGGAAGTACGATGCGGTGTTCAACGGCCTGAATGAGGCTATGACAAGCGAGAACCTTTGACGCTTTCCTCCACTCCTGAGCTTTCGAGGCGGCTGGAGCGCGCCGAAGGGCACGCCTGCGCTATGTTCGCGGAGGCCAGCCGCCGATTGCGGCCCGAGGGCGGCGCGGAGTGGATGGAGTGTGGGGGCGCATACGCGGCATTCAACGGGATCGAATCTCCGGCGACCCAGACTTTCGGGCTTGGCATCTTCGAAGAGTTGAATGCGGCGACGCTGGACACGATCGAACGTTTCTTTTTCGAGCGTGGGGCGCCGGTGCTGCATGAGGTGAGTCCGTTTGCGGGTGTTGCCGCGCTGGGCTTGCTTTGTGAGCGGGGATATCGTCCGACAGAACTTTCGAACGTGATGTACCGGCCGGTGGTGGCTCCGAGTGCTGAAGATCGTGGAAATGTGCGGGCGCGTGTTGTCCGTTCGGACGAGGAATCGCTTTGGGCGGAAGTTCTGGCGAAAGGCTGGCGGCACGAACATCCCGAGCTGGTGGAGTGTTTTGCGGCAAACGGGGCAATTTCAACGGAGTGCGAGGGCAGCGTCCGGTTTCTCGCCGAGGTTAACGGTAAGCCAGGCGCGGCGGGAACACTTTTGGTCCATAACGGCGTAGGGCTATTCGGTGGCGCGGCTACTGTGCCGGAAATGCGGCGGCGCGGCCTGCAAGCTGCGCTGATTGAAGCACGTATTCAATATGCTTTCGATCACCTTGCGATCTGCTGATGCTGGTGGCGGAGCCCGGCAGCAACTCGCAGCGTAACGCAGAGCGGAACGGATTTCGCGTGGCGTACACGCGCACGAAATGGCGATTGGCGAGGGGTTAGGCGATCTGCCTCAGAGGTGTTTGTATCTGAGGCGATAGATCAGCAGGAAGACGAAGGCGGCGATCAGCGTCCCGACGACGGGGGAAGAAACATGAAGGCCCAAACTTCCCAGAATCGCCGCACCGACAACGAGTATCACCCGCGTCAGCAGTTCGGTCACCTGCATGTGCCAGAAAGCTTTTCGAATCATAGGACTGTGCTCTCCATCAACGATATCACTTACGCCAGCTTGATGTTTGTCGCCTTTTTCAGGTAATCGGGATCGAATTCCAGGCCCATGCCCGGCCCGGTCGGAACCTGTATCATTCCATTTTTGATTTCGAAGTTCGGCGAATACCAGGACTCCTTTTTCGCCGGGGCGCGCCAGACGTATTCCATAAACGGCCCGATATTCGGCGTAGTGGATGCGAACTGCAGGATATTCACGGAAGCCGCGCCGGTCTGCGTGTTGTGCGGACAGATCCACATGTTTGCCTTCCGCGCCATACGCGCCACGCGGGCAGCACGAATGAAGCCGCCGTTGTAATTGAGATCGGGCTGCACCACGTCCATGACCTTGTTATCGATCATCCACTGGAACTGCCACAGGCTGGAATTCTGCTCGCCAAATGCGACCTTCATATCGAGCGCGTCGGCGACCTTCTTCGTTTCGCTGAGTTCTTCCCAGGGGCACGGCTCTTCGAACCAGAGATACTTCATCTCCTGCAGGCGTTTGCCGATGGCGATAGCGTTCTTCGCGTCGTAAGAACCGTTGGCGTCGGCCATGAGCGTCACTTTGCCCGCGAGTTTCTGGTGCGCGAGTTCGAAAATCCTGTCGGTGCGGCCCGGCGTGGCGTCATGGTTATCGCTCATGCGGCCGCCGATCTTGAATTTGACCGCCTTCGCGCCGGTATATTCGACACCACGGACGTAGATTTCGACTTCGTCTTCAGCAGGCAGTTCGCGCGCCGAGCCGGAGAGATAGATGGGTATTTCTTTGCGCAGCACGCCGCCCATCAGTTCGCCGGCGGATTTCTTCGCGGTCTTACCCATGAGATCGAAAAGACTTTGCTCGATGTAGGCGACGGGGCACCAGAATTCCTGTCCGGCCAGCTTGTAGTTGGAATTTGCGATGTAGACCTCTTCGACAAGAGTTTCCAGATCGCGCGCGTCCTGGTTCAGGAAGTGCGGCATGACGCGGTGGGCCAGGATCGGGATGTAATCGGCAATGTCTTTGCACAGGACGATGCCTTCTGCGCCATCTGTGGAGCGCGTGCGAAGGAAGTATTGGCTGCCGGACTGGAGCAGTTCGATTGAAGCGATTTTAACGGGCGAGGAGAAGAACTTGTGAAGATCGAAAACCGGTTTCTGGTATTCGACGATTTCGGCGGACATATCGTGCGCGGGCTGCGCACGCGCCGATTTTGCGGCGATCAGACCGGCGCTGCCCAGTGAGGCGGATTGGAGGAAACTGCGGCGTTTCATGAATTACAAGATATAACGGAATGGCGGCCGCTGTACAATGCCGGTTGGAGGAAGCGCCATGTTCACCGCCACGAAAGACCTGATTCTCCCGAGCACCACAACCGGATCGTTCCCACGCCCGCGCTGGTTCGACGTCAGCATGTGGGGGCGTCCGCTCGATACCTGCATGCAGGACGTGCGCTTCCGTGAGAAGCTGCAGGACGCTCTCGCGGTGGTCATCAGCGACCAGGAACGCGCGGGGCTGGATGTTCTCACCCACGGCGATTTCCACGTGGATGAAGATATGGCGGGCCGCGCATGGCATCACTATCCGTTGCAGCGCTGGGCCGGGTTCGAAGGCGACTACCTGCAGCCGGAAGAGACCACCGCGCCGTGGCTGCACTATCCACCCGGCACGCTGCTCAACGAAATCTACACGGGTTGGCGGTGGCCGCACGTGGTGGATAAGATCGAGCATCGGCCGCTGGATTATCCGAAATTATGGAGGATGGCGCAGGCGAAGACGCGCAAACCGGTGAAGTTTGGAACGTGCTGCTCGCAGGTGATGGCGCTGTTCCTCGATATCCACACGCCGAAGTACAAAGACAAACGGCAGGTGATCTGGGACATGGCCGAGGCGATGAACAAGGAACTGCTCGCGCTGCGCGACGCCGGCTGCCGCTGCATCCAGATCGAAGAGCCTACGTTCCACTTCATGGCGAATACGTATGGCAAAGATCATGAGGAAGTGAAATTCATGATCGACGCTTTCAATCGCGAGGTGCAGGGGCTGGACGACGTGGAGCTGTGGATTCACACCTGCTGGGGCAATCCGAACATGCAGCGGGTGATGGAAGACACGAGCTACGCGAATTCCATCGAGATCTATCTGGAGCGCTGCCGCGGCGATGTTTGGACGCTGGAGATGAAGGATCGCAACCAGAAGGATATTGAATTGTTCGCGCCTTTTAAGAACGATTTGAAAAAGAAGATAGCGATCGGGGCGGTGAGCCATCGCGCATTGCAGGCGGATCGGCCGGAAGATGTGGCGGCGGAAATTCGCAAGGCATTGAAATACATTCCGGCGGAAAAGCTCATCGTTTCGAGCGACTGCGGCTTCGGACGGCAGGGCTGCACGCGCGAGATTGCATTTTATAAAGCGAGCGCGATCGCACAGGCCTGCAATATCGTACGCGGCGAATTGGGGTTCCCTGCAACGTACGTGCCGGCGACGGATCCGCAATTGCAGATTGACGTGGTTCCCGGACGCAAGAGTGCATGAAACACGTGGCGCTGCTGCGGGCGATTAACGTCGGCGGCAATAATAAGCTGCCGATGAAAGACCTGGCTGCGATGTTTGTGGCAGCCGGGTGTCGCGACGTGGTGACTTATATCCAGAGCGGCAATGTGGTGTTCAGCGCGCCCGCTGCGGTGTTGAAGAAGCTCCCACAGACGATTTCGCAAACGATCGTGAGGGACTTCGGACATCGCGTGCCGGTAGTGATTCGCTCGCACGAGGAACTGGCCGCGACGACGTGCAGCAATCCGTTTCTCAAAGCGGGCGAGGAGGAAAAGACACTCCACGTGGCTTTTCTTGCCGATATTCCGGCAGCGGACGCCGTGGCGAAACTGGACCCGCAGCGGTCGCCGTCCGGTCGTTTTGCGGTGGTTGGCCGGGACATATATCTGCACCTGCCGAAGGGCGTGGCGGAATCGAAACTGACCAATACGTGGATGGATTCGAAGCTCTCGACTGTCAGTACCATGCGGAACTGGGCGACGGTATTGAAGCTGCATGAAATGACGAAGCCGTGACATTCGCGGATGCGGGTTTACAATTGAGATTCCCTCAAGAATATGAAACTCATTCGTTTTGGCGAGCCCGGCCGCGAAAAGCCCGGCGTACTTCTGGAAGATGGCAAGCGGATCGATGTCAGTGCGGCGGTCACGGACTATGATGAATCGTTCTTCGGCGGGGGCGGTTTGGATCGTCTCCGCGACTGGCTGGCCGGAAACGCGGCAGCCTGTCCGTCCGTTGGCAATAACGTCCGGCTCGGACCCTGCGTCGCAAGGCCGTCGAAACTGATCTGCATCGGCCTCAACTACGCGAAGCACGCGAAGGAAAGCAATATGGAAGCGCCGAAGGAGCCTGTCGTATTCTTCAAGGCGACTTCATCGATCATCGGGCCGAACGACACCGTCATCATTCCGAAAAATTCGCGGAAGAGCGATTGGGAAGTGGAACTGGCGGTCGTCATCGGAAAGCGCACTTCGTATGTGAGCGAGGCCGATGCGATGGATTATGTTGCCGGTTATTGCCTGCACAACGATTACAGCGAGCGGGAGTGGCAGCTGGAACGCGGCGGACAATGGGTGAAGGGGAAGAGCTGCGATACATTCGCGCCGCTCGGACCGTTCATGGCGACGCGCGACGAAATCAAGGATCCGCACAAGCTGAATTTATGGCTGAAGCGGAACGACGTGATGCGGCAGAATTCCAGCACGTCCGATCTCATCTTCAACATTCCGACGCTGGTGAGCTACCTCAGCCAGTTCATGAGCCTGCTGCCAGGCGACGTGATTTCAACGGGCACCCCGGAAGGCGTGGGACATGGCTGCAAGCCGCCGCAGTATATGGCTGATGGCGATGTCATTGAGCTGGGGATTGAAGGCCTGGGTACTTCGAAGCAGCACGTCGTCAGCTATCGCTGAAGCCCTGAATTAGGGGACCCGCTGCGATAGCTGCGCCTTTTCGGGTACAGACAAAGACGCGCCTTCCGGCGCGTGTCCCTTCGCTCCGTCAAGTCTTGTGGCTCAGGACACCAGAGCCCGCCCGCGCTTAGCTGCCACTAAGCAGCCGGATTGTTTCCGCCACGACCGCGTCGAGATCGAACGCGGGCCTGCGCAGATCGTGACCCGCGCCTTCGATGAGTTGCAACTCGTGCCGTCCCGGTATCAAAGTCAGAGCTTTGCGCATTTCGGCCGGCGTGCCGAAGGGATCTTTGGTTCCGCTAACGAAGAGCGCCGGAGTCCGCAGGTTCGGGAAATGCGCGGTGCGCAATTGATCGGGCTTATCCGGCACGTGCAGCGGATATGAGAGCAGGAGCAGCGCGTCAGCGACGCCGAACTCTTCGGATGCCAGCATGGTGGCCTGCCTGCCGCCGTAGGAATGGCCACCGAGAACTATCGGGCCGTCGACTACGGTACGAAGAAAAGCCGTCGCGGCGCGCAGCCCGGCGCGGTCTTCCGCCGCTGTGCTGCGAGTCGGCGGTCCGCCCGGTTTCCGCTGCCGGAACGGCAGATCGCACCGCAAGGCGGAGAATCCGTTCGCCGCGAATGCCTCTGCGACGGTAACTAATAACGGCGCCTGGCAGTTCGCGCCCGCTCCATGGGTGAGCACCAGGCCCGCCTGAGGCGCACCCTCCGGAGCGTGCAGAAAACCTCTGATTCCGTCCTGCGAGATGGTTGTGGTCAACAGAGTGATAATAGCGGTTACACAATGACGATCATCGAAGAGACCGTTTCGCTTCCGACTCCGACCGGCGAGATGCGGACTCTGATATCCCGCCCCGCACATGAAGGAAACTATCCCGGTATCGTCCTGTTTTCCGAAATCTTCCAGATCACCGGCCCGATTCGCCGTACTGCCGCGTGGCTGGCAGGTCACGGATATGTGGTCGCGACTCCCGAGGTTTATCACGAACTGGAACCCACCGGCACTGTGCTCGCGTACGACCAGGCGGGCGCGGAAAAGGGCAATGCGGACAAAGCCGCGAAGGAAATGTCGTCGTACGATGCCGACGCGCGGGCGGCGCTCGACTATCTGGCCGCACGTCCCGACGCGAGCGGCCGGCTTGGTGTGATGGGTATCTGCCTCGGAGGCCATCTGGCGTTTCGCGCGGCGATGAATCCCGACGTTCGGGCGGCCGCCTGTTTTTACGCCACCGATATTCATAAAGGCAGCCTGGGCAAAGGCATGAACGACGGCTCGCTGGCTCGCGCGGGCGAAATCCGCGGCGAACTGCTGCACATCTGGGGTCGGCAGGATCCGCACGTTCCGCTCGATGGCCGGAATCTGATCCACGCGAAGCTCGAAGAAGTGGGAGCGAACTTCCAGTGGCTGGACGTCAACGCCCAGCACGCGTTTCTGCGGGACGAGGGTCCGCGGTACGATCCCGCGCTGGCGGGAATGTGTCTTGGATTCGCGCTAAACCTGTTTCAGCGCAGATTGATGTAACCTTAGTGTCTGTCGCCGTCGTTACTGAACTTCCTATGTCAATCCACCTACGCTCGTGGCTGTTCGCTATTGCCCTGCTTGCCGCACCCGCCCTCAGCTTCGCGCAAACGGACGAAATTCAGGTCTACGATGCCGAGATCGCCGATAAAGGCACGTTCAACCTGATGATCCACAGCAACTTCACGCCCGACGGTCGGACGGTCGCGAGCTTCCCCGGCGGCGAAATACCCAATCATTCGGACAATGGGGCGGCCGAATGGGCCTACGGCGTGGCGCCGTGGTTTGAGGCCGGCCTCTACATGCCCCTGTACAGTTTTAACCCGAACGGCGCATTCTTCAACGGCTACAAGTTTCGCGCGTTGTTCGTCAAGCCCCACGCCGCGGATCAGAAGTTCTTTTACGGCCTGAATTTTGAATTCAGCTTCAATCAGAAGCAATGGGATCCGAGGAAGCATACCTCCGAAATCCGGCCTATTATCGGGTGGCACCTGAAGCCCATCGACATTATTGTCAATCCGATTGTGGACAATTCGTACCTTCATGGAGTCAAGGGCCTCGACTTCGCTCCGTCAGCGCGCGTGGCTTACAATTTCAACGATACCTGGGCTCTCGCGGCCGAAGAGTACGCAGATTATGGCACCTTCCGCGACCTTCAGCCGCTTAACCAGCAGCTCCAGGAAATCTGGGCCACCGTAGATCGCAAAGGCAAGACGGGCAAGTCCATCAGCATCGAAACCGGCATCGGATTCGGTCTGACCAGCGGCTCCGACAAGGTCACCCTGAAGCTGATGGTGTCGCGCGATCTGAACTAGATAAAATCGACCTCCAAACACCCGCTATAATTGATCGGGATGGACGTTTTTGACGAACTGCTGAGGCTGCGCAACCTGGGGCAGAAGTGCGCCCTCGCGACCATCGTCCAGGTACGCGGTTCGATTCCCGGCTTCCAGGCGGCCAAGCTGTTGGTCCGGGAAGACGGCTCCATGGTGGGCACCATCGGCGGCGGGTGTGTGGAAGCCGAGGTTTGGAACGCCGCGCGCGAGGTGATGGAAACCGGCAAGCCGCGCAATATGTCGTTCAGCCTGGGCCAGGACGCGGCCTACGACAACGGCCTGATTTGCGGCGGCCAACTGGAGGTGTTCGTGGAATGCATCGCGCCCCAGCCCTCCGCGCTGATATTCGGTGGCGGCCATATTTCAAAAAGTCTGGCTAAGGTGCTGGATCTCGCGGGCTTCCGCGTCTCGGTCATCGACAATCGCGAAGCCTTCGCGAATAAAGTACGCTTTCCGGAAGCTGCGGAAGTTTACGCTGCCGAATACGAAGATGTTTTCCCCATGCTCGCAACCAGCGAATCCACGTACGTCGTGATTGTGACGCGCGGGCACAGGGACGATATGCGGGTACTGCGCTGGGCGGTGAATACTCCGGCGCGTTACATCGCCATGATCGGCAGCCGGCGCAAGACGATTTCAGTAGTGAAGGAGCTGGAGAAGGAAGGCATTTCAAGAAGCGCTTTCGAGAAAGTCTCGGCGCCGATGGGACTGGAAATAGGCGCGGTTTCGCCGGAAGAGATCGCGATTTCGGTCGCGGCGGAAATGATTGCGGTGCGGCGGATTCCTGAGGGAAACTGGCACACGATGTCGAAATCGATCTTCGCGGACGAGCAATCGCGCGCCGTGCTGAAGTGAGCCCGCTCGAATTGAAAGCTGCCGGAATCATACTTGCCGCAGGTGAATCGCGCCGCATGGGACAACCGAAAGCCCTGCTTCCATTTCGCGGGGGCACTTTCGTTTCCGTTCTGGCGGAAACGCTGAGCACCTGCTGCTCGCCTGTGTATGCCGTTTTCGGCTTCGACGCCGAGCGTCTGATGAAAAGCGCTCCAGCCTCGGTGGTGGCAGTAGAAAACCCCGATTACCGAAATGGAATGCTGACGTCTCTGCAAGCGGCTCTGCGTGAGTTGCGTGCGGTGCGCGAATTGCCGGAACGCATTCTGTTTACTCTGGTGGATCATCCAGCGCTGCAGCGCGAAACCGTTCGCGCCTTGTTTCGCTCCTCCGATGCCGCGATTGTGATTCCGCGCTTTACGGGCAAGCGCGGCCATCCCGTGATCATGCGGCGTGAAATTGCGCTCGAGGTGATGACGGAACCGGTGACCTCAAAACTCAATCACGTACTGGACCGGCACGCCGATGAGACTCACTACATCGACGTTGACGATCCCGGCGTGCGCGACGACATTGACGATCCGCAGCTGTATCGTGACCTCCTGACGCGGGAAGGCGCCCGCGTTTGAGACGGTTCTTCACATGGCCGCGCGCCGTTCTCGGCGTGGTGACGCTGTTCGCACTGGCCGCGTACTATGTCCCGAGGATTACCGAGGGCTGGTATCGCGATCGATTACTGGCGGCTCTCGAAACGGGTTTGGGCCGCAAGGTCGAGATCGGCCAGGTGTGGTTTCGAATCCTGCCGACGCCAGGCTTCGCCATCAGCGACGTGAGAATCGGCGAAGATCCCGCGGTTGGCGCAGAGGCCGCGGCTTACGTGAAAACGCTTGTCGCGCGGCCCGGCGTGTTCGCATTGCTGGAGGGAAGATTCGCCGTAGGGTCGGTACTTCTTGAAGACGCCAGCCTGAATCTCACGAGAATCGACAACGGCCCCGGCGGCGTGCGATGGAATTTTACTTTGCTGGCGGCAAAGGCGGCCGGAGTTTCCTCTCCGAACGATCCTCAAGGCACGGCGCCGGCTCCCCAGACGACTTTTCCGGCGATCCACATGAGCGGTGGCCGCGTCAATTTCAAATTCGGCGACACGAAATCAATTTTCTACCTGCTCGATACCGATGTCGATCTGTCGCCATCCTCGATCCCGAATGGCCCGTTGAAGATTCGCGTGGATGGGCAGCCTGCCCGGACCGACCGGCCATCCCGCGGCTTCGGAAGCTTTGTCGCGAAGGGCCAGTGGAACTCCGCCGATCATTCCCTTGAACTCGACGTGAAGCTTGAGAAAAGCGAACTGAGCGACGTGATGTCGCTGTTTGAAGGCGGTGAATCGAAGCTGCTGGGCAACATCTGGGGCGACGCGCATCTGGCCGGACCCATGTCGAAGATCGGCGTCACCGGTCGCCTGAATGTTTCCGACCTGCATGGCTGGAACCAATCGCCACCGGGAGGCAGCGCATGGCCTTTTACCATCGGCGGCGTCATCAATGCGCCCGGCCAGGTCATTGAATTGCAGGCCAGCGGCGCAGGCAGACAATCGCCGATCGGCGCGAGCTTTCACGTGGCGGACTATCTGGGGCGGCCTCGATGGGGCGCTACAGTCACGCTGGATGGGGTGCCCGTTGCGCCGCTCACGGGCATCGCGCGCAACTTCGGGATCGCGCTGCCTGCCGATCTGACGCTCGATGGAGTCGCGCAGGGCACCATCGGATACTTCACGTCCGGCGTCGCATCGGAACCGCCCGGCATGGATGGCCAGGTGCGCGTCTCAAACGCAACGCTGGCCGCACAGGGCGCGCCGCCACTGAAGATCGCGCGCGCCGACGTGAGATTTCTGGGCTCGTCCATAGCTCTCTCGCCAACATTGATCGTGAACGATGCCGGCGAAAGCGCGGCCATAGATGGACGGTACGACACCGCGTCGGGCGAATTGCAGGTATCGCTGACCAGCACCGGAATGTCGATTGCTTCCCTGCGGCGGCAGGTTTCAGTCGCCGGAGCGCCGCTCATTGGTCTGGCCACGGTGGGCAGCTGGAGCGGGAGCCTGCGGTATGCGAATGCGACATCGGGGGCGTCAGGCGCGGTTGGCGGCTGGACCGGCGACATCCATCTGAAAGACACCGATATTCCATTCGAGGCCTTCGCGCAGCCGATCCACGTGCTGGAGGCGGACGCGACGATTGACGACACCGGCGCCAGTCTGAAGCACGTGAGTCTGACCGTCGGAGGCATCGCGGCCACCGGCGAATATCGCTACGACACGGGCGCGCCTCATCCGCATCGATTTCGCATCTCGCTCCCTGCCACGAATGCGCAGGATCTGGAGGCTGTGCTTACGCCGGCGCTGCACCGTGCCAGCATCCTCTCATACGCGTTCAATTTCGGCCGTGTGCCCGAACCCGATTGGCTGCGAACGATGCACGCGGAAGGCGTGATTCAGACGAGTTCGCTGAACCTGGCCGGAACTCCGATCGCAAACGTACGCACAACCGTGATCTGGGATGGTACTGACGTGAGCCTCATCGGGCTGACAGCCCAGGTGGCCGAAGCTCCTTTTACTGGCAGCGCCGCGATCCACCTGGCGTCGCGGCAACCGCGCTACGAAATCAATGGGACCCTTTCGGGATTTGCCTGGCAAGGTGGCACGCTCACGGCGATCGCGACACTGAAGACTTCCGGCATCGGCACGAACCTGCTTTCCAACCTGCACGTGGAAGGCACATTCACCGGCAGGAAACTGGAGATCGCCACGCTGAACCCGTGGGACAGCGTGGAGGGCAAGTTCGATTTCGCGTTCTCAGGCGCGGCTCCCAGGTTACGTCTCTCCGGGCTTACAATTCAGAGCGCCGGCGAGAAATGGACAGGCGCGGCGGAGACGCAGGACAGTGGCCAGATGGTAGTGAGGGTCGCGGACGGGTCGCGCCACATGGAGGCTTCGGGCGCTTTGCTGCGCGGTGAAGCCCTGAAGCCACTGCCGTAACGCAAAACCTGAATCATCGCCCCGGGCTGCCACATCTTAATCACGTGGCGACAGAATGAACGAAACCGTCGCGTTTTTACTCCGGCATGGCTATGTGCTGATTTTCGCCTTCGTGCTCGCGGAGCAATCAGGCCTGCCCATTCCCTCCACTCCGATGCTGCTCGCGGCCGGAGCGCTGGCGGGTCTTGGCCGCATGAACCTGCCCCTCGCGTGGTCCCTCGCGGTTCTGGCGTCGCTCACCGGTGATTCCGTCTGGTTCATCCTCGGACGGTGGCGGGGCTTTTCCATCCTGAACCTGTTCTGCCGGATCTCGCTCGAACCCGACACCTGCGTCCAGAAAACCCGAATGACGTACGGCAGGCATGGAGTCAACTGGCTGCTGTTCGCCAAGTTCGTCCCTGGTCTCAGCACCATCGCGCCTCCCATGGCGGGCATGTTCAAAGTCACGCCGTGGAAGTTTCTCGGCATGGATACCGCGGGTTCGGTCTTGTGGTCGGGAACTTTCATCGTCCTCGGCTGGTGGTTTCGCGACCAGTTGGAACTCGTCGCGTTTTTTCTGGCGCGCCTCGGCTCCGGCCTCATCGGGGTTGTCGTTGGCAGCCTCATTCTCTACATCGCGTTCAAGTACATCCAGCGGCAGCGCGTCTACCGCGACCTCCGCATCGCCCGCATGACACCGCGCGAGTTGAAACGCCGCATGGATAAGGGCGAAAACGTCATCGTGGTTGACCTCCGCAGCGAATTCGAATGGGCGGACGGCCGCATCCCCGGATCGCTGACCCCGGTGGACGACAACCTCGAAACCCTGATTCCCGCCATCACCAAAAACGAAGTCGTTCTCTATTGTTCCTGCCCGAATGAAATTTCCAGCGCGCGCGCCGCGATGCGCCTGAAGCGCCACGGCGTGAAGCACGTTCGTCCGCTGGAAGGCGGCTTCCCCGTGTGGAAGGAACTCGGATTTCCGATTGAAAATCCCGCCATCGTACCTTTAAATAAATGAACACGCTCTACCGTTATCTCCGCGATTATTGGGTGCTCGTCGTTGTAGCGCTTGGTCTCGCCGCCATCAACCAGATCTTTTCCATGCTGGATCCGGCCATCCTGCAACGCATTATCGACAGGTACGCCTCGCATGTGAGCGACTTCACAACAGCGCAGTTTGTGCGTGGTGTTGGGGTGCTGCTCGGCCTCTCGGTCGGCGCGGCCTTCGTTTCGCGCGTCGCCAAGAACTTTCAGGATTACTATGTCAACGTAATCACCCAGCAGGTGGGCGCGCGGCTCTATTCCGATGGCATCCGGCACTCTCTCGAATTGCCCTACGCCGATTTTGAAGACCAGCGCAGCGGCGAAACGCTCGGCATTCTTCAAAAGGTCCGGACCGACGTTGAGAAGCTCATCAATATCGGGGTAAGCCTGTTTTTCACGACGATCATCGGTGTCTGCTTCGTGATGGTCTATGCGGCAACGAAGTATTGGGCGGTGGGTCCGGCCTATCTGCTCACGATTCCGATGCTCGGTGCTTTAAGTTCGCTGCTTAGCAAAAAGATCAAGACGGTGCAGCAGGTCATCGTCAAAGAAACGACCGCGCTCGCCGGGTCCACCACCGAATCGCTGCGCAATATCGAGCTGGTAAAGAGTCTTGGCCTGGCCCAGCAGGAAATCGGCCGCCTGAACGCCACCACGATGAAGATCCTGAAACTGGAGCTGAAAAAGGTCCGCTATCTGCGCAGCCTGAGTTTCATTCAGGGCACCTTCGTGAACCTGCTGCGGACCAGCATTCAGTTCCTGATGATGTATCTGATCTTCAAGCACCGGTTGACGGTGGGCGATTACATGGCGCTGTTCATTTACTCCTTCTTCATTTTCGGACCGCTGCAGGAACTGGGCAACGTCGTCAACACATACCGCGAAGCCGAAGTTTCTCTGCAGAAATTCGAGGCCATCCTCGCCATGAAGCCGGAGCCGCGGCCAGACAACCCCGTATCCGTCTCCGAACTCGACACGCTGGAATTCCGCGACGTCGGTTTCCAGCACAACACCGCGTCACAGCCTGCGCTGCAGCAAATTTCATTCACCGTGGAGCGAGGTAAAACCATAGCCTTCGTCGGACCCTCCGGCGCGGGCAAGACCACACTGGTAAAACTCCTCGTCGGCCTGTATCGCCCGAAGACAGGCCACATCCACTACAACGGCATCCCCGAAGATGAAGTCGAAATCGACGGCCTTCGCGGACGAATCGGCTTCGTCACGCAGGACGCCCAGCTTTTCTCCGGTTCCATTCGGGAAAATCTTCTCTTCGTGCAGCCGGACGCCACCGACGAAGAGTGTCTCGATGTGCTTCGCCAGGCATCCGTACAAACGCTGCTGGACCGTGCCGATCGCGGCCTCGACACCGTCATCGGCGAAGGTGGCGTCAAGGTATCCGGCGGCGAAAAGCAGCGGCTTTCCATCGCCCGCGCGCTTCTGCGCAAACCACAGCTACTGGTGTTCGATGAAGCGACATCCTCGCTCGACTCGCTCACGGAAGAAGAGATCAGCCACACAATCCGCGCTGTAGCCGAGAGCCGGGACGCCATCACGATCCTGATCGCCCACCGCCTGTCAACGGTTATGCACGCGGATTGCATCTACGTTCTGGAACGCGGTCGCATCGTGGAATCGGGCCGTCACGAGGCGCTGGTGGAGCATAAGGGTCTCTACTACGCGATGTGGCGTCAACAGGTCGGTGAAGCGCAACTCGCTTTGTCGTAGCTCAGTTCGCTTTGCGGTGGCGCGTAACGAACAAGGCAGTCATTCCCAGGAAGATCAGCGCAAACGAAGCCGGCTCGGGCGTGGAAGCAGCCGTCGGCGCAAACGATACGCCCTTGAAATTGGAATCGGCCGGCGCCGTGGCCAGCGTGGCGAACGTTTCGCCCGAGGCCTGCGTGGCCGTCATGTCGCTCAAGGTGTCGGTGATTCCGAAGAGATAAGTCTGGTCCAGATCGGAAAGCGTGTAATTCGTGGCGAACAGTTCGACCGTGCCGTCGGCCTCCACCTGACCCGTAAGACCGAACAAGCCGCTCGTGCCGTCAGACGAGCTATTTGTCACAAGACCCAGACCCGCTGACAGGGTATAGTCCAGCACCCAGCCTGTCCCGTTGAAAGTCCATTTCTGCAGTCCGCCGTCTCCAAGCGAACTCTGCGCCGAATTTTGTTTTGTGTCGCCGCTATCGGCAACGTACAGCGTCGTGGCATTGGCGAAAAAATAACTCTCCGGACTCAGATTGATGGTCTTGCCCACTGCGCTCGAATTCACGCTGTTGTCATTGTTGGCAGTCAGGGTTTCCTGCCCGGTCTTGGAACTCCCGAAAGTAGGCAGCTGAGTCGGACCGTTCCCGCTATTCGCCAGCGATGTCGGCGGCGTTCCGGCAGCTCCCAGCGTGCCGACAAACGAACGGGCCGATCCCGAACCCTCTTTCGTATCGGTCGAGACATAAAGCTGGCCATTGTAAATCTGAACATCCCGTGTGTCCTGAGAAGTAGAATTGCTGGTGGAGTCCAGGCCGGTGATCGCGGTGGGACTGTTATTCGTGGAACCGATCGTTGTCAGGAACACGCCCCCTGTCGCGTCGCTGCCGGTACCCTGACCGGAAATGTAGACGCCCGTTCCGTTCGCTCCCGTCAAAGTGTACGCGCTGCGTGGATTATTCGTATTGAAAACGTTGTAAACCGCGGTCGACGAATTCACGTTGCCGTTGGCGTCGATCAGCGCAACCACGCGCGCCACGGGCGTGTAGCTCTGGCCCGTCAGGCTGCCCGATTGCCCCAGCGCGTTCGACGGACTCGCCCCGTATTGCGCCGGATTCGCATTGAACATCGCGGCGCTCACGCCGTAGCCCATGATCGTCAGATATTGTCCGTTTCCGGAAAGTTGCAGCGTGCCCTCCGACGACGAGCCGTACTCGCCGGACACAGGCAGATTGTTGCCCGAAGCCACCTGCGGCAACTCGAGCGAACCGGCGAAAGACGCGGGCGCCGCTCCGTTCAGGCTGTACTGAAACAAAGTGAGAGGCGCGGCCTGATTGTCCGTATAAGAACCCGTGCCCGAACCATCGCCTTCAACGCTGACCACAAGATCGCCGGTCGTGAACTGCTGAATGATGTCGGCAGCAGCCGTCCCGGACACCAAAAGTCCGATCGCCATCGCAATTCCCGCGGAGCGATACTCAAATATAGAAACACTTCGGACCTTCATTTTGTGCCCTGCCCCGATTCAGTTTGGAGTTGATTCTCCTGAATCCTAACAAGGCAATGTTACGTGGGAATTACAATCCAGGTCGGGTAGTTTCTGTAGTACTAATCTCCTCCGCCACCCGCAATATCGCCGCCAGACTGCGATCCACATCCGTCTCCGTCGTCCGCCACGAAGACACGCTGATGCGCATCGCCGTGCGCCCCTGCCACACCGTCGGACCGCACCAGCACGTCCCCTCCGCCTGCACCGCCTCAATCACCCGCGTCGTCATCTCCACCGATCCGGCTTTTTCGAAAGCCACCAACACCTGATTGAGCACAACTTCGTTGAGGATCTCGTACCCCGCTGCCGCCAGACCATTTGCGAACCGCGTCGCGCAGCGGCAATCGCGCTCAATCATCGCCGCCAGGCCACTGCGCCCGAGCGATTTCAGCGCCGCCCAGATCTCCACGCCCCGCGCGCGCCGCGATGACTCCGGCGTATAGTGCGAAGGTTCGCGACGTTCGCCTTCCGGCAAGTATACGGCCGAAATACTCATCGCGGCGCGCAAACTTTCCGCATCCCGCACAAACGCGAGACCGCTGTCATACGGTACATTTAGCCACTTGTGCGCATCGGTCGCCCACGAATCGGCGGCGCCGTAGCCGTCGAGCAAATGCGCGCGCGCCGGACTCGCCGCAGCCCACAATCCGAACGCGCCATCCACGTGGACCCACGCTCCCGCCGCATGTGCGCGCTCAATAATTTCGCGCGCCGGATCGAACGCGCCCGTATTGACGTTGCCCGCCTGAACGCAGACAATCGCCGGCCCACTCAATTCCGGAAGCTGGTCCGCCATCATGCGGCCCTGCCCGTCGACCGGCACCCGGGTCACGCGCTCCCGGCCCATGCCAAGCATGCCCAGCGCCTTCAGGAGCGACGGATGCACTTCGTCACCCACCACAACTTTCACCGCAGGCGCCCCGAAAAGCCCGTCGCGTTCCACGTCCCATCCCGCGCGCGCCAGCACGCTGCGCCGAGCCGCGGCGAGTGCCGTAAAATTCGCCATCGTGCAGCCCGTTACGAAAGCGCCACCGCATCCCTCGGGCAGGGACAACGCGTCGATCAGCCAGCCAAGCGAAACTTCTTCGAGCACGCCGCCAACCGGAGTCGCCGTAGACAGACCCGCCATCTGGTCCCACGCCGATACCATCCAGTTCGCACTCAGTGCCGCAGGTAGCGCTCCGCCGACCACGAAGCCGAAGAAGCGCGGCCCCGCCGTGCCAACCGTTGCCGGAGAACCGAAATCGTCCAGCAGGCTCAAAACTTCTTCAGGATCGGTTGGTTCCTCGGGCAAGGGCTCGCTAAACTGCTCCAGTCCGCGAATCGATTCACCCGACGGGCGCACCCGCCGTTCCTGTATGTCTTCGAGATAACGCGCCGCGCGCGACGCCGTGGAATGCAGCAGTTCCCGCATCTCAAGATGGTACCCGGCACGCGCCAGCCAGCCGCAGCCGCGAGCGCATCCGATAGAATATTCATTCGCAATCGGTATAGGAGACGATCCAAATGAAATTCACCACCGCGGCGCTGGCGGCCTTCACGCTTTGCCTGCCCGCCCTTTACGCGCAGACAGCCGCAAAGCCCTTCACCATGTACTTCATCGATACGGAAGGCGGCCATTCCACACTCTACGTCTCTCCGACCGGTGAATCCATGTTGCTCGATACCGGCAATCCCGGCGATCGCGACGTCGATCGCATCATGGCTGCTATCAATGATGCCGGCGTCAAACAGATCGACTACATGGTGATTACGCACTATCACGTCGATCACGTGGGCGGCTACCAGTCGCTCTTCGGAAAGATACCGATGAAGCATTTTATCGACCATGGCGAGGATAAAGACAAGACCGAACAGGTTCCGGGTTTCTACGCCTGGTACACGGACATGGTGGCGAAAGCCGGCGCCGGCCTGCGCATGATCGCGAAGCCAGGCGACAAGATTCCCATCAAGGGTCTGAACGTCGAAATCGTCACCTCGGCAGGTCAGGTACTGAAGAAGCCCATGACTGGCGAGCCCGGCGCGGGCAAGCCGAATCCGGCCTGCGCGGGTTACAAAAAACAGGCCGAGAATACCGATCTGGATAACGCCCAGTCCATCGGCATGGTGATCCAGTACGGAAAGTTTCGCACCATCAATATGGGCGACTTCGTTTTTAACCTCGAAGGCGATCTCATGTGCCCGAATAATCCCATCGGCACCATCGACCTCTATCTCACTTCCCATCACGGCACAGATCAATCGGGATCGGCCGCCCTCGTACATGCCCTGCAACCGAGGGTTGCCATCATGCACAACGGAACCCGCAAAGGTGGCGCGCTGCCTGTTTATCAGGTGCTGCACACTTCGCCAGGCCTCGAAGATCTCTGGCAACTGCACTACGCATACGCGGGCGGGCTCGAAAATAATACGCCCGGCATCTACATCGCCAATATCGAAGACCCTGTCGTCCTGGGGAATTCGCTCGCGAACCCCGCGCCGGCAAGAGGCGGCGGTGGCGGAGCCTTTGCCCGCGGCGGCAGTGGTGGTGGCAGAGGAGGCAGCGGTGGTGGCGGACGCGGCGGCGGCGGAGGACGCGGTCCCGCAGGCGGACATACGGGTCCGGCGTTCTGGCTGAAAGTCACGGCGGAACCCGATGGCAGCTTCACCGTCCTCAACTCGCGTAACGACTTCAGCAAGACCTACGCGGCACGGAAAAACTGAACACGTGACACACGCATCCCCGATTGCAAATGTGGGGCAGGCGGTTCCGCCTGCCCGGCCGGCAATCCGGCGAGGTATCTTTCTGGCGCTGTTGTGCGGTTCTCTGTTCGCGCAGAACAACTCTTCTGACGCGGTGAAGAACCCGATGGAGGGCAACCACGCCGCTATCGACGCGGGCAAACAGCTCTTTAACTCCGTCTGTCAGGCCTGTCACGGGCCGGAAGCGCGCGGCGATCGCGGCCCCGCGCTGACCGGCTCGCTGCGACACGGCAACTCCGATAACGAGATGTTTCGCAACGTGCGCGGTGGCATTCAGGGAACCCAGATGCCGCCGTTCGCGCAGTTCACTGCCGATCAGATCTGGCAGGTGATGGCTTACATTCGCAGTCTCTCCGGCGTCTCCGGCCCGCAGGATGCCACACCCGGTGACGCGGTCACTGGCGCTGCAATCTTCGATGGCAAAGGCGCCTGCCGCACGTGCCATCCCTCCGATCTCTCCGGTGCCGGCCTGAAGACCACCGAACAACTACGGTCCGCCGTCGTAAATCCAGGCCAGGATCCCATCGTCACGGTCAAAACGAAAGAGGGCCGCGAATATCGCGGTCTGCGCAGAAATGAAGACACCTTTTCCATCCAGTTGCTCGATGCGTCCGGCCAGCTGCGAAGCTTCACGAAATCTCAACTGACAAGCATCGCGGTAGACCAGAAGTCGATCATGCCCTCGGATTATTCGAAGCGTCTCACAGGCGTCGAACTCCAGAACGTCGTCGCCTACCTGAAGACACTCACCACTCCCACAGTCCCCGCAGGCGGACTCACGTACGACCGCATTCGCAACGCCACCCTCGAGCCGCAAAACTGGCTCACCTACTGGGGCGATTACAAAGGTCACCACTATTCATCCCTTTCGCAGATCAACTGGATGAACGTGAAGAACCTGCAGGCGCGCTGGGCCGTCCAGATGCCCGGTGACGGCACTCTTGAAAGCACTCCGTTAGTCGTGGATGGCGTCATGTACACCAGCGGCCCCGCCGGCCAGGTCTACGCGCTCGACGCCGCCACAGGCCGCCAGATCTGGAAATACCAGCGCACGCAGAAGAAGGTGAACCCTTACGAAGCGAACCGCTTCAATCGCGGCGTCGCCGTTCTCGATGGCCGCGTTTTCTTCGGCACTCTTGATGCCGCATTAGTCGCGCTCGACGCCCGCACCGGCTCGCTGCTCTGGGAAGTTCAGGTCGCCGACACCATGCTCGGCTATAGCCTCACCTCCGCGCCTCTCGCGCTGAAAGACAAGATCGTCACCGGAATTTCCGGCGGCGAGTATGGCATCGTCGGCTTCCTTGAAGCGTATGATCCCGCGACCGGCAAAAAACTCTGGCATCTCAATTCCATTCCTGGCCCCGGCGAACCCGGCAACGAAACCTGGTCGGGCGATAGCTGGAAACACGGCAGCGGCGGCATGTGGCTCACCGGCAGCTACGATGCCGAATTGAACACTCTCTACTGGGCAGTCGGCAACCCGGGCCCGGATATCAACGGCGACGTCCGCAAAGGCGACAATCTCTACACCTGCTCCGTTCTCGCGCTCGATCCCGACACCGGCAAAATCAAATGGCACTACCAGTTCACGCCACATGACACGCGCGACTGGGACGCCACCGAAGACTTCGTGCTCGTCGACCGCATGTGGCACGGCCAGAACCGCAAGCTGCTCATGCAGGCCGATCGCAACGGCAACTTCTACGTCCTCGACCGCACCGATGGCAAGTTCCTCGCCGCTGCCCCTTATATGAGGACCAACTGGGTGAAGGGCTGGGACGCCGCAGGCAGGCCGATCACCATCCCCGAAGCCGACGCCAACGCTGCCGGGGTCTGGGTCTATCCTTCTCTGATTGGCGGCTCGAATTTCCAGGCGCCGTCCTACAGTCCGCTGACTGGCTGGATGTACTTCGCCTATCACGATGGAGGCCAGCGATTCGCCATCGGCCCCGCGCCGTTCGAACCCGGCAAGCAGTTTCAGGGCGTAGGCGGCGGCAGCGACGCCGGACCACCCGCAGGCGACGCCCCGGAATCCCAGGGCATCGCAGCCTTCGATCCCGAGACGATGAAGGTCGTCTGGAAATTCCCTGTAAGTGAAGCATCGCTCACCGCAGGCGTTCTCGCCACCGGGGGCGGCGTCATTTTCGCCTCGTCGCACGACGGCAACCTCATCGCGCTTGATGCGAAAACCGGCAAAACCCTCTGGCACTTCGGAGCGGGCGCCGACGTCGCCGGTTCGCCGATCAGCTATTCGATCAACGGAAAGCAGTATGTAGCAGTCTCATCGGCGCAGGTGCTATATAGTTTTGCGTTGCCCGACTAAAGACGTGCACCATGAAAAGAGGCGGGCCATGAAACTCACACTTCTGCTGTTCGCATCGCTGGTATCGGCCTTCGCACAATACTCCGTGCAGAACGACAACGGCATCGTCCGTCTGGTGGATGGCAAAGCCGAAACCGTCGTCTCCATCATGCCGACCCACGGCAACAACGCCTTCCGCATGACCGTCAGGGGTCACGACATTCTGCGCTACCCTTATAAGTCCGACGAAGAATTCCGCACGCAGGATACCTTCGCCGGCATCCCGTTTCTGTGGCCGTGGGCTAACCGCCTGGACGACACAGCCTTCTACGCCAACGGAAAAAAATACGCCCTCAATATGGATCTCGGCGTCGTACGCGGCCAGCCCGGCAGTCATCCGATGCACGGTTTTCTCACGACAGCCACGCAATGGCAGATCGTGGAAGCGAAGGCCGACGCGAGTTCCGCCTGGATCATCAGCAAACTCGATTTCTATAAACAACCCAACTGGATGGCCGAATTTCCCTTCGCCCACACCGTGGAAATGACGTATCGCCTGAAAGACGGCGCACTCGAAATGTCCGTTAAGGTAGACAATCTGAGCACCGATCCGATGCCGCTCTCCATCGGTTTCCATCCCTATTTCCAGCTCACCGATTCACCCCGCGATGAGTGGACCTTCGGAATTGCCGCAAAAACAAATTGGGTTCTTGCACCCGATAAGATCCCAACCGGCGTCACCCGACCCATTGAAGAATTTCTGCCAAAACCGCAGGGTAGTACGCTCAAAGGCCTGAATCTCGACGACGTCTTCAGCGATCTGGTCCGCGATCCCTCCGGCAAAGCGACGATGTGGGTGCAGGGAAAATCCCAGCGTCTCGACGTGACCTTCGGACCGAAGTTCAGGTCAGTCGTCGTCTATTCGCCCGGCGGCGCAGGCAACGATTACATCTGCTTTGAGCCGATGGCCGGCATCACCGATTCCATGAACCTGGCGCAAAAGGGACTCTACAGGGAACTCCAATACGTAGCGCCAGGCCAGTCGTGGCAGGAAGGCTTCTCGATCAAACCCAGCGGCTTCTGACCACAAACGATGTGGGGCAGGTTGGTAACCTGCCGCCGCAAATTTGTCAGGAAAGCAATGTGGCCGAAAAAAGCCGAGTGGAAAACAGCAGAAATACAACTCCTCCCGGTGCTCTCATCAGCTCCTGAGGTCACCCCTCATTCATCAGCTCGCGCAACTCTTCCACCCCGGCAACCCGTTCCTCAACGCGCGCCTGGCTCACCAGCAGATCCACGACCTTGTCTTCGAGCTCCGCCGAATCCTGCACCCGCACGCTGCTTCGACGCGCGAGCTCCGCAATGACCATTCCCAGCCGCACACGGCGCTCCGCGATAGCGCGAAACTCAGTTGCCATCTCTGCCCCCGCGGAAATCTCTCCCTGCGCCTCCACGGCCTTCCAGATCGCGGCAAACTCCCGTTCGATGAGACGGCAGTAGCGGGATCGGATAATCCGCATCCAGCCGATCCGGTACCTGCAGCTTCAGATGATGGCGGAAGCTTGGCAGCCTCTCCCGGACTCAGCCCGGCTGAGACCCTCGGTGCTGGTGCGGGTTGAGGATGTCGACGCGCACTACGAACACGCGCGCCGAAGCGGCGTCAAAATCCTTCGGCCGCCCACCGACTACCCTTACAGCGAGCGCCAATATAACGCGGAAGACTTTGCGGGCCACCATTGGTGTTTTTCGCAATCGGTTGCCGGCGTTTATCCGGGAGACTGGGGCGGCGGGCCCGGTCAGCTCTGAGTCACAACTATTTTAAAAATAATTCGACCGCCCGCAGGCTACTGAATCAAAGCAACTTAACCTGAAATTGGTTTCGTTCCGCACAAGTTTCCAGACCCCGATTTCTTGACAGCATGTGCTAGCTTCCAATCAGGGAGCGGTCCTTCATCTGGCCGTTCCTGACAGAATTTTCCCGGCCGGGAAACGTCGAATTGAGGTGAAACTGGACTCTCGGGTTCCTGTGAAGGGATGACGGCATCGACCCATTGGATCGCGTCGACGAGAGACCTTTCAAGCTGGCTTGAATAACATTGGACTCAAGCGAAAGACGTAGAGTTCGATACCAGAGGGCGGGAGTAATCGAAATTAGCACTATGCCGTGCGGGCATCAACATTAACTAACCGATGGCTGCTGGTCATATAGATACCGCTCAATTCATAAGCGGCTCTACCGTCGCAGACGACGATGCCCAGTTGGCCCGCACCAACCGTCCGTTGCAAAGGAGGCGGATTAAGAAACTGACCCCCTGCCGCAACGACGTTTTACAAAAGCAGCTGCAGCACAAGTGTCTTGATTTCTTATGCCTTTTCGTGGCTGTCTCCGCAAAGAGCTCCGGCCTCACGATCTCTGAAAACTGAATATTGGCCGACGTCGCGGGCGACGCCCGAAGTGTGTCCCATTCCACAAGGTCACCGGTAACCGCGTGGTTCGTTTTGTAAAACACATCGTATCTGAATCCGGGCTGTTTCATCCGCCGCGCCCGCCACCCGGGCCCGCATCCTGGATGAGTCCATTCCGCGCGGAAACCTGCCGGTCGGACAAGCGTGGGTTCGTTTTGTAAATTGGCCCCCACCGCGCTCGGCCCGCCGGATCTCCTCACCTGCTGTGGCTCTGCCCCCAACCCGGCTGCAATCCTGATCCCTTCAAACGCCGTTGCATTCGCCGCTAACCTTTTACTCGTTTTTCCTGGCCTGCCCAGAAGGGCTCGCGGAGTTCGCGTTTCAGGATCTTGCCCGTGCCTCCCTTGGGCAGGGGCTCGGTCCGGATGAAGTACCGCTGCGGCACCTTGAATCTGGCAAGGCGGGCATTCAGGTATGCCCGCAGTTCGATTTCGCTTAGTTCCGTGCCCTGGCCCGCAACAACAAACGCTACGGGGATTTCACCCCATCGCTCGTCGGGCGCACCGACTACGGCCACTTCGGAGACCCCCGGATGCGAGGCGATCGCCTTCTCCACTTCAATCGACGAGATATTTTCGCCACCGCTGATAATGATGTCCTTCTTGCGGTCGACGATGTGGATGTAGTTTTCGTCGTCCCAGACAGCCATGTCGCCAGTGTGTAGCCAGCCATCGGTCATAACGGCCGCCGTCGCCTCGGGCTCGCGGAAATAGCCGTCCATGACGATATCGCCACGAATGACGACTTCGCCGACCGTGCATAGGTCGCGCGGAACGTCGCTCATCGCGGCATCGGCAACGCGGACTTCAGCGCCGAAGATCGGCCATCCGGCAACGGACTGCCACTGCCAGCGGTCTTCGTCACTCGAGTAGACGACGGTGGATTTTCGGCGCGCACTGGTGGCGACCGGACTGGTTTCGGTGAGTCCGTAGCCTGCCTGCACGTCGCAGTGGAAGGCGCTTTCCATTTTTTCGATCAGCGCCGGAGTGGATGCCGCGCCACCGATGAAGATCGTATGCATGGCGGAGAGATCGAACGCGTTGCGGCCTTCGAAGGCCAGCAGCGCGTTGGCCATGGTGGGCACGATCGACATGGAAGTGGCGCGTTCGTCCTGAATCAGCCGGCAGACAAAGGCGGGATCGAACCGGCGCACCATTACCTGTTTCAGGCCCATCATGGTGGCGGTCTGCGGACGTCCCCAACCGTTGGCGTGGAAGAGCGGGATAGTGTGGAGTTCGATTCCTTTATGGTCGAGCTCCATACTGCCGGCGCAGTCGAGCGCGTGCAGATAGACGGTGCGGTGGGAAAGCATGACACCTTTGGGAGTTCCCGTGCTGCCGCTGGTGTAGAAAAGCTCGGCGATGGCGTTTTCGTCATAGGTGGAGATGACGGGCGAGACGGGGTCGCCCTGCTGTATAAAGGCTTCGTATTCGGTATCGAGGTTGATGGCGCGGAGGCCGGGCAGGGCTTCACAGAGATGTTCGGCGGTGGCGGAAAATTCCGTTTCGAAGAACATAAACTTCGGTTCGGCGTGGCTGACGATGTCTGCGAGTTCCACCGGGGTAAGCCGGACGTTCAGCGGCATGACTATGGCGCGGGCGTGCGGCGCGCCATAGTAGCCTTCGAGCAACCGGTGGGTGTTGTAACTGAGGAAAGCGACGCGGTCGCCCGGCCCGACGCCGTTGCGGGCCAGAGCTGAGGCGAGACGGGCGCAGCGATCGGCCATTTCGGCGTAGGTGAAACGTTTCTCGCCGCAGACGACGCCCACCTTGCGTCCAAAGAGGTCGGCTGCGCGTTCGAGACAGCGGAGAGGCGTGAGGGGAATATTCATGTCCTGGTCAGATAGATTCTATCGCGGTGAGATGCAGTGCGGCGTGTGACCCGATATCATGCAGGGGTGGCAAAAGCGGGCGTGTTGCGCGCCTTCCTGATCTCCGGATTCCTGCTGGCTCTGCCGGGCGGCCTGCTGCCGCTGTGGGGGTACCACGTCAGCGCCGAATTCGGCACGGCGGGCAACTACTTTCTGGCGTTGGGCGCGGGGATGGCGGGAGCGATGGCGTTGTCGCGGATGCTGGCTGGCCGGTGCCCGGCAGATCGACTGCTACGGGCCGGATGCTTCGCGTCGTCGCTGGCGTTGCTGATGCTGACGATCGCGTCGCCGCCGGCACAGGTCTGGTATCAGACGCTTTGCATTTTCGCGACGGGCGCCGCGGCGGGGCTGATTAACGGTGCAATCCTCGAATCGATCGGCCTGGCGTGGGAGGCAGATCCGGCGGGAGTTACGCTGCGCGGCGGAATTTATTTCGGCACCGGCAGCGTGGCGGCGTCCCTGCTGCTGGCTCATTGTTTCGGCGGAGACACGATCGGGGATACGACCGCAGCGCGGGCGCTGGCGGTTTGCGCGGTGTTTCCGGCCGCGGTGGCTCTGGCGTTCCGTGGGCGTACGATTGCGCCGCCAGCGGCGCGGGTAGAGGAACTGGACGAGGCGGCGCGCGAGGCGGCGACGAGAGACCGGCGAACGGTACTGGCAATCGTGTTCGGGCTCCTGCTGTTTTTCCAGTTTGCAAACGAATGGTCGATTGCGGGGTGGCTGCCGGTGTATCTGATCGACCGTTTGGGGATGAGTCCGACGGGCGCGGTGACGTGGCTGGGAGTTTACTGGATGGCGCTCACGGTGGGCCGGATTGGCGCGGTGGCGCTGGTGAAGGTGATCCCGCACGGACGGCTGTTGGGGATCAGTGCTTTTTGCGCGCTCTTCGGGGGGACGGCGCTGACGGCGTCGGGAACGCGAGGCGGCGTGGTGGTGGGGATTCTGCTGCTGGGTGCGGGATTTTCGGCGATCGTGCCGCTGGCGTCCGAGCTGATTGCGCCGCGGTTTACCGGGTACCATCCGGGGTACTTCAGCGGGTTATTTATGTTTACCATGTCGGGCGGAATCTTCGCGGCGTTCGTGCTCGGGCACCTGGCGGGGATGTTGGGGTTGCGGGTCGTGCCGCTGTCAGCGATGCTGGGGAGTTGCGCGGTGATCGCGTTGCTTCTGGTGATCCGGCTGGGGCGGAAGGTGAGCGGGAATTAGACTAAGACAGGAGGGCGGGAAGTGAATGCGAATGAACGAAATTCTTGCGTAGCTGCGCCTGGAGCTCTCATCTCGGAGGAACTGCGGCCGCTGGCGAAACAGCGTGCCTGAGCGGCTAATGCGCTCGAGGCGGCTCGGATCGGGGAACGGCTTACGCGCGGTTTTTACGGGGCGTAGAAACAGAGCTGAAAAGCGCAGGCGAAACCCTACTTTACAACGAAGAAGCGGTTAGCAGACCAGGTCTTCGCGACCGATTTTCAGGCCATCGAGATTGCCCAGAATCGTCAGCGCGATCTGCTTCTGCTCAAAGAACGTCTGCGCGACGCGCTGCACGTCGGCGGCTGTGACCTTCTCGATACTCTCCACTAGTTCATCCAGCGAGAAGAACCGCTTGAAGTGCATCTCCTGACGTGCCAGATTCGACATGCGGCTGGAGGTTGACTCAAGGCTGAGCATGAGCGATCCCTTCAGGTGATCTTTAGCGCGGCGTAACTCTTCGTCGGGAACCGTGACCTGCTTGAGTTCGATGAATTCCTTGAGCACCGAATCGACCAGCTTGCGCACCGATTCCACCGAAGTGCCGGCGCAGACCATCAGACATCCGGTATCGGTGTAAGGGCTGATATCGGAATAAACGGAATAGGCCAGGCCCTGGCGCTCGCGGATGTTCTGGAAGAGACGCGAACTCATGCCGCCGCCCAACACCGTATTGAGCACATAGCAGTGGAAACGATCTTCGTGCGGGATCGGATAGGATGGCACGCCCAGACAGAGATGCACCTGCTCCAGTTCCTTCTTCGAGCGCAGAGCCACGCGCGCGTGGGTAGCCGGGGCGGCTTCCACCGGGAGCGGTCCGGCCGGCTTCAGCTTTTCGAAACGCTCGCTGGCCAGCGCGACCAGGCGCTCATGCGTGAGATGACCGGCCGCCGTCACGAGTAGATTTTCGGGCGTGTAGACGCCGCGGTAGTAATCGTGAATGACGTCGCGGGAAAGAGCTTTGACCGTTTCGCGCGTGCCCAGAATGGGACGTCCGAGCGCGTGATCTTTCCAGAAGTTCGAAGAGAAAATCTCGTGAACCAGATAGTCGGGGCTATCGGCGTCCATCTTGATTTCTTCGAGGACGACGCCCTTTTCCTTGTCGATATCTTCCTGGTCGAAGCGGGGATTGAGGACGAGATCGCTCAACACATCCATGGCGATGGGCAGATGCTCATCGAGGATCTTGGTGTTGAAGCAGGTCATTTCCTTGGCGGTGAAGGCGTCGAGATTGCCGCCGATGGAATCGACGGAGCGGGCGATGTCTTCGGCGGAGCGGGTTGCCGTGCCCTTGAACAGCATGTGTTCGATGAAGTGGGACACGCCGTTTTGCTCCGGCGTTTCGCGCCGCGAGCCGGAACCGACCCAAACGCCGACCGAGACGGAGCGGACGTGCGACATGGTTTCGGTGATGACCTTGATGCCGTTCGAGAGAGTGGTGGTGCGGATATCCCGCTCCATGGTTACCGGAATGAATGCGGCCGGACTGGGGGGAGCTTCGATGGTAGGAGTAAGGGACAACGTGAGATAGACCTGATTCGTTTGTACCACACGCTCCCGGGCACCCCAAACTACCGGCCCGGGCCGCCAGGCGCGCGCGTGCTAGTCTATTAGTAATGCCGCAAGCTCTTGTAGGGATGGAACTTAGCGAGCTGCGACAGGCTCTTCCTCCGGATCAGCCGGCGTTTCGGGCCGCTCAGGTCTACCGCGCTATCTATAACCAGAAGGTCGCCAGCCTGGTGCAGATTTCCACGCTGCCCGCCGGGCTGCGCGAACAGCTTGGCGCTCAGGCCGAGTTGGGGTTGCCCGTCGCGGACCAGGTCTACGAGTCCGTGGATGGCACGCGGCGCTACCTGCTGCGTCTTCAGGACGGCCGCACGGTGGAAACCGTGCTGATGCCGGAAGGCGACCGCGATACGGTTTGCATTTCGAGCCAGGTGGGATGTCCGGTGGATTGCAAGTTCTGCATGACGGCGCTGATGGGGCTGGAAAGGTCGCTGACGGCCGGGGAGATTGTCGGCCAGGTCCTGTTTGTGGCGCGCGACAACGGCCTGCTGGTGGACAATAAGCGATTCAACATCGTGATGATGGGGATGGGTGAGCCACTGCTCAATCTGCCGAACGTCCTGAAGGCCACCCGGATTCTGACCGATCCGGAAGCCGTAGGGATGAGCGAGCGGCGGATCACGGTTTCGACTTCCGGGATCATTCCGAAAATCGAAGAACTGGGCAAGGCGGAAGTGCGGCCGAAGCTGGCGATTTCGCTGAATGCGTCGACCGAAGAGCAGCGCCAGGAGTTGATGCCGATTACGCGCAAGTGGCACCTGAGCGATCTGATGGCCGCGTGCCGGGCGTATCCGCTGCGAAGCTGGGAGCGGCTGACGTTCGAGTACGTGCTGCTGAAGGACGTGAACGATACCGATGCGGACGCGCGCCGGGTAGTGCGGCTGCTGGCCAACATCAACTGCAAGGTGAATCTGATCGCGCTGAATCCGGGACCCGGGATTCCGTATGAGACGCCGCTGCCGGAACGCGTGGCGTCGTTCCAGGAGATTGTGAAGCGCGCGGTACCATGCTTTATTCGCAAGCCACGGGGGCTTGACATCTACGCTGCGTGCGGGCAGTTGAAAAGGAATCCGGCATGAGAGTGGTGGTAGAGCACGAGTCGACGCAGCAGGCAACGATACCGGTCATGGATCAGGCGCTGGATAAGCTGCTGGCGGGAGCCGGCGGATCGAGCATCCAGATCGTGGATCAGAGGAAAACCTGGGATGGCCCGGTGATGACGTTCTCTTTCACGGCGAAGGTGGGGTTCATCGCTCTGCCGCTGACGGGGACAATCGCAGTGGACGATACGAACGTGACGGTGGAGATTGAGCTGCCGGCGATCGCGAAGAACTTCGTGGGCGAGGAAAAAATCCGCGGGCTTGTGGAAGAGAACCTGCGCGGACTTCTGCTGCCCGCCTGATTCGCGCTGGAAGTTTTGGAACTTTCCTGCGCACCGGCGGGAATGTGGGCGTGAAGCATTTCATTTTTCTTTTTTTGATCACTTGCGGGCTTGCAAATGCGCAGACTTTCGACGTCGCTTCGGTTCGCGTAAACAAGGCCGGCAGCGCAGGCGGAGAAGGCCGCACGGAAGAGCGCATTACCAGTACCACGGGTTCGCTGATCATGGAAAACGTCACTTTGCGCTCGTGCGTGAAATGGGCGTACGACGTACGCGATTTCCAGATTTCGGGCGGCCCGGACTGGCTCGGGACGGAACGGTATGACATCTCCGCAAAGGCTGCGGGGCATGCGGACGACGCCCAACTCAGAAAAATGCTGCAGGCTCTGCTGGCAGAAAGGTTCCAGCTCGGTTTGCGGGAAGAGCCGAAACAGCTTCCTGTTTACGCCTTGCTCGTCGTGCGGACGAAGGCAGGCCTGAAGCAGACTGCCGACGCTGGACCAGCTACGATGTGGCCCGGCGACGGCGCTCTCGAATTTCGGAATACGTCGATGGAGGAGTTTGCCGAACGCCTGGCGAGTCGTCCTCTGACTGTTGACAGGCCCGTGGTGGATAAGACGGGGCTCAGCGGAGGCTATGACTTCTCTCTGAAATTTGCCGATAATGCCGCGGGCCTGAAGGGCGCATTGGAGGATGTAGATCGCGGCACCGGCGAATCCATCTTCAGTATTGTGCAGGCGCAACTGGGCCTCAAACTGGAAGCGCAAAAGGCGACGCTTTCCGCCCTGGTCATCGAACACGCGGTGGAGAACCCGGGCGAAAATTAGACTCACGGTAACCTGATTTCGTGGGCTCTATTCTCAACGGAAACCTGGTTCGCGACCAGATCAAAGGCGAATGCCTGCCTCGCGTTACGGCGATGCGGGCGAAGGCGGGCCGCGCGCCCGGACTGGCCGTTGTCCTCGTCGGCGATAACTCCGCATCCGCCGTCTACGTCCGCAACAAAACCAAAACAGCCGAAGAACTCGGCCTGCACCATGAGACCATCACGCGCGACGCCTCCCTCTCGACCGAAGAACTGCTGGCGATTATCGCGGACCTGAACGCGCGCGAAGACATCGATGGCATTCTGGTCCAGCTGCCTCTGCCGCCGCAAATCGACGCCCAGAAGGCGCTGCTGGCGGTTGCGCCGGAAAAAGACGTGGATGGCTTCCATCCCTGCAACGTCGGGTTGCTCTCGACGGGCCGCCCCGGGCTGCGTCCCTGCACGCCATCGGGCGTCATTGAGATCCTGAAGCGCTACGACATTCCCATCGCCGGCCGAAATGCGGTTGTCGTCGGCCGCAGCGATATCGTCGGCAAGCCAATGGCGCTGCTGCTCCTCCAGGAAAATGCCACCGTGACGGTTTGCCATTCCCGCACGCACGATCTGCCTGCCGTTTGCCGGGGTGCCGAGATTCTGGTGGCAGCGATCGGGCGCGCGGCCATGATCACGGAAGACTATATACGGCCCGGCGCGGTGGTGATCGACGTGGGCATGAACACCGTCCGGACGCGGGCCGAGGCAGAGAGGATATTCGACGCGGGGCGGCTCGCCGATTTCGACAAGCGCGGCAGTCTGCTGGTGGGCGACGTGCATCCCGGCGATATGGCGCGCCTTTCGTCCGCCTACACGCCGGTGCCGGGCGGAGTGGGGCCGCTCACAATCGCCATGCTGATGCGGAATACGATTGAAGCGGCTGAGCGGAGATGTTGATCGCAGGCCTCACCGGTGGTCTGGGCTGCGGCAAGAGCTTCGTTGCCGCCGCGATGCGGGATCTGGGGGCCTACATCATCGAAGCGGACGAATTGGGGCACAAGGTTATTGCGCCTGAAGGCGAAGCCCGCGCGGCAGTACAGGCGGCGTTCGGGGAGACGGACAGGACGAAACTGGCGGCGGCCGTGTTCGGCAAGCCCGCGGAACTGGCGAAACTCAATGCGATCATCCACCCGGCGGTGCGGGCACGGGCGCGGCGGGAGATTGCCGAGATTGCAGCCCGGGATCCACACGCCGTGATCGTCTATGTAGCAGCTATTCTGCTGGAATCGGGCGGGCTGGAGGGGGCAACTAAGACAATTGTCGTTAGTTGCACGGCCGAGCAGCAACTGGCGCGGGCGCTGGAACGGCCGGGAGCCACGGAAGCGTCGGTACTCGCCCGGATGGAGCATCAGATGCCGGTGGCGGAAAAGATCGCCCGGGCGGATTATGTGATTGATACCAGTGGCACAAAGGACGAGACTCTGCGTCAAACTAAAATGGTATTTGAGGATTTGAGGAAACTGGCATTATGAGACCACGCGCGCTGCTGATGACTATGCTCCTGGTGGGGGGCTTCTGGCTGATTACCACCCGTGGCAACTGGAACATGGAGCGGCTGCTGCGGCCGATTTCCTCAAACAGCAAGCTCTGGACGGATCCGGTGACGGCTCACGGCGCGGGTTTTGGCGCGGACGAGCAGAATAATATCGACGTTTATAAGGCCAGCCACGTTGCCGCGGTCAGTATCACGAGCGTGGTTTATCAGCGAGACATGTTCTTCCAGGTATTTCCACAGAAGGGCATGGGATCCGGATTCATCATTAACGAAGACGGCGAGATCGTGACCAACAAGCATGTCATTGCCGGATCGAGCAAGGTGCAGGTGACGCTTTCGGACCAGAAGCAATATGACGCGGAGGTATTGGGCGTGGACGTCCGGGACGATCTGGCGATTCTCAGGATCAACGCCGGACACAAGCTGCCTTCGCTGCCGCTGGGCGATTCCGATAAGCTCCAGGTCGGGCAGAAAGTGCTGGCGATCGGCAATCCGTTCGGGTTTGGCGGAACTCTGACGACGGGAATCGTGAGTGCGCTCGACCGGGGTCTCGATAACGAAGACGGCGTTCGGATGGAAGGCCTGATTCAGACCGACGCAGCGATCAATCCGGGCAACAGCGGAGGGCCGCTCCTGGATTCGAGCGGCAATGTGATCGGCGTGAACGCGGCGATTCTGGGCTCACAAACTGCCAGCGGCCAGGCGGGGAGTATCGGAATCGGCTTCGCTGTACCGATCGCGCGGGTGAAGGCCATGCTGGAGGAGTACCGCACAACGGGCCATATTTCGCGCGCGGTGCTGGGCGTTTCTCAGACCGTGTACATACCCGAAGGGTCGCAATATGCCGACGCGCTTAACTTACCGGCTTCGGGCGGCTTGCTGATTCAGCAGGTGGACGACGGATCGCCCGCAGCGCAGGCAGGGGTGCGGGGCGCAACGCGCGCGGTGAGTCTGGGTTTCTTCAGCCGGATTGGCGTGGGCGGCGATTTAATTATCGCGATCGACGGGAAGCCGGTCGACGGGCAGAACGCATTGACCCAGACGATGATCCAGAAGCACGGCGCCGATTCGATTCAACTGACGGTTTACCGCGACGGCGGAACCAGGAAGATAACGATCAAGCTCGGCTCCGCGCCGGAACCACTGCATTAGGGTCGGTGTGGCCGTTTGGCCTGCCTTCTATCGAGCGAACCCGGCCAGAACGCAGGCGGAACCGCCTGCGCCACAAAGAACGATCGACGGCTGCACCGGTCTGGCCTAGTCGCAACCGTCCAGACACTCCGCGATTTCCGGCCCCGCTATGGCGCCTTCGCGGATAACTCGCCAGTGCTGCTCCGTAATGTCGACCGTCGTGGCCCCCACGCCCGTGCTGGGGCCGCCATCGAGCACCAGATCGACACGTCCATCCATCACACCGAACACCTCAATGCCGCTGGTGCAGGTGGGCCGCCCGGAAATGTTCGCGCTGGTGGCGATCAGTGGCTGGTCGAGCCTCGCGAGCAATTCGTCGACGAGACGGGATTTCGCGTGACGCACCGCCAGCCGTCCCGTATTTCCGGTGGCGCGGAAAGGCACCGTCGCCGAAGCCGACATGATGATGGTCAGCGGGCCTGGCCAGAAACGCCGGGCCAAAATCTGGAAGCGCGGCGATGGTTCCCGCACCAGTTCCTCCACCATGAGCCCGTCGCGCACGAACAGCGGCAGCGGGCGATGGTTCTCCCGGCCTTTGGCGTGATAAACCTGACGAACGGCGCGGAGATCGAACGGATCGGCCACCAGCGCGTACAGAGCGTCGGTCGGTATCGCCACGACCTGGCCGAGGCGAATAGCCGCTTCGGCGCGATCCAGCGCTTGTGTCGATGGTTCCTGAGGATCAATCTCGACGAGATCGGTGGCCACGCGGTCAGCGTAGCACGGAGGCGCATTTGGTCAGCTCGCAGCCTGCAGTTTGACTTCTTCGTGCACAATCGATTCCGGCGTGTTGGCTCCGCGCGGCTCAAACGAGTAGCCGAAGCCGCGCACCGAGTGAATGAGGCGTGGCGCGGCCGCATCCGTTTCGATTTTTTGCCGCAAGCGGAGAACGTAGACATCCACCGTGCGATCCGTAACGGCGCGATCCTGGCCCCACACGCCGTTCAGCAGTTGTTCGCGGCTGAACACGACGCCGGGCCGGCTCATGAGAAATTCCAGCAGCCGGAACTCGGTCGCGGTGAGAGTCAGGGAGTCGCCGTTGAGGGTGACCTTGCAACTGCTGCGGTCGAGTTCGACTCCGCCCGCCTTGAGCGTGCGCGTGGGCGCGGCGTTACCCCGGAACTGGAGCTTGATGCGCGCGATCACTTCGCGCACGAAAAACGGTTTGACGATGTAATCGTTGGCGCCGAGTTCCAGACCCACAATGCGGTCCGTCTCGGATGCCCGCGCGGTGAGAAAAATGATGGGGGTTTGTGCCAGCTGGGCATCGTTGCGGATGGCTTTGCAGACGTCGAGCCCGTCAGAATCGGGCAGCATGATGTCGAGCAGGACGAGATCCGGCCGGACTCGCCGGCAGAGATCCAGTGCGCCACGGCCCGTTTGCGAACCGGCGAACGCAAAGCCCTCTTTTTCCAGGTTATATTTCAACAGCGAGTAAAGATCGGTGTCGTCTTCGATCAGGAGTATTCGTTTTGCCACTTCGCCTCGTTTATCTATCCGGGTACACCTCCAGCCTACGGGTCCAATGGTTACAAAATGGTTAAGGCGGCGTAAACGGTGGGTGAAGTTCCAGGGGTACTAAGACCCGGCTACCTCAATTGAATCTTCAATTCCCTGAAATCAATTGTCACCTCCGAGGCTTGTGCTAACTGATCGATGCCAAGCTGACCGTAGTGCCAGTTGCTCACCGGAATCGTGGCGCTCAGCAGCGCGGGCGCGTCGCGGTAAACAAGGGAAAAGCCGCCAAGGACGATCCGCAACTCCGGCAGAACGGCAACGCGCAGATCCGCCGGTCCCGTCGCGCCCGTTATGGTTGTCGTGCTCTCGTGCGACCCGTCGAGTAGTTCGGGAAAGTTCCTGACGAACAGCGGCCACATGGTGGATATGTCGGTGCCTGTGTCGAGGTCTACGGTCAGCTTGTGCCCCGCGATCTCAATCAAAGCCAGAGGATCCAGTTCTTCGAAGGCCAGGTTGGCGTTCTGAAGGTCGGGACTCCCTGGCGGAAAGCCGAGCCTCAGTTTCTGCTTCCGATTCCACTGAATTGTCTGAACGGCCAATAAGACCGGAAGGCCCACAGCGCCGCGTTGTTCCACGGGAATTTTCGCCCATACCTCGAGGTCGTCCGGAAGGACCGTAAACGCGACGTTGCGTAGTTCCGTGCCGCCAATCCTCAGGCGGTCCGCTACGGCGTAGCGTCCATTGGTGCTGCGCTGCCCGGTGATCCCATCGAACAGTGCCTGGCCCGGGATCGCCCTTAAGCCAAGACGCCGGGCCTCTGCTTCGCTCGTAACGGACATACCGGCATCCGTATCGAGGACGAACTGCGCTGGCTGGCCGTTAATCGCCATCGGAGCGACTATGACTGGCATCTGCGGCCAATTCGTATACCTGAGAGTGGCGGGGCGGCGGGCGGCCAACTGCTGATCGGGAAGATGATCGACGGCATCGCTATCGGCCCTCTCCGCCGCGGTGGGCTCCTCCGCGCCGGGTTGCGCCCAGCATTGCCGCAGTTCCAGAACGGCCTTGTGGTAGCGGCCGACGCGATAATAGAGGCGGTACATTGCGTAGTGCATCGCCGCAGACCTGTCCCGATCAATTCCCGATCGGATGGCTGTGTTCAACTCCTTCTCAGCGCCGGGCACGTCGTTGAATGCCGCAGCCACAAAGAACCGATAAATCAGCGGAGCCTGTCCCAGGCTCACGGCATCTCGCAGGTCGAACCAGCGGTGCGAATCTAAGGCGGCGCGCAGCTTCGTGTCATCCGCCGCGCATAAAAATCGGGACAGCAGCAGGAGAAGAACGAAGAACTTCAGGGAGAGCCTCCCGGTGGGTGCGACACCCGCAATTCGCCTCATAGCTGCCACTCCGCGGAGCAGAGGCACAACATATCCGCGGATTTTAGCACGTCCGCCGGCAGTTCCGGACCACGTCCGATCGGTAGACCGTCAACGCCCTGAACCCACACAGGTTCAGTTCGGGGTTGGCTTTTCGATGTGGTCGACGACCAGAACGTTCATGGGCGCTTTGGTTCGCTCCAGTTTGAGGCCCAGCTCACGCTGGACGGCTTCGATCAGGAACGCGGAAGACTTCGGATCGAGAGGATCGTTTTCGATGAGAACATCGATATCGAAGTTGCCGGCGATCCCCGTCATATCCTGGACCGGTGCCCCCAGATTTCTGCTGAGTGCTGCAGCAAGTTCACTGATCGGGGCATTTCGGCCAATCAGATGCCTGCCATCGTTGCCCCTCGCTACGCTTACGGTGCCGGACCGGGCCGGCATCGGCCTTCCGTCGATTTTCGGTGCGAATTCCGGATCGGGAGATCTCAGCTTGCCCGCCTTCGAAACCACGAGAGTGTACTGAGGGATTTCCCGCATCTCAAAATGCGATTTCATTTTGCAGCGGTCTTCGAGCATAGTGCGGAACATCAGCCGCACCTGGTCTTCATCGGGGATTCCGTCGGTCTTCGCTTCGATGTCATACCATTCAAGCGGCATGTTGTCCGGAATGGAGACCCGGAAGAGGTCGTCGATATGCCATGCGTAGTCGATCATTACATCGAGCCTGGCGTTGCGCAGGATGACTCTGTCACCGGAACGCTGCGGCGTCCAGATTGGCGGCCCCTGCGTGTTGTCTTTGTGCTCGCGGATGGAGGCGACTTCAAACGTGGGGCGCGCGGTTTGGGATTGCGCGAGCGCCAGGTAACAGACGGACACGACGCTGAAAACGACGGCGGCGGAAGCACGCATACCGAAATGACGCTCAGGTTGATTCAGGCGTGCAGGCTTCAAAGCGATAGCCGAAGCCGCGCACGGTAGCCAGAAAGACCGGCTCGTCGGCTTTGGTTTCTATTTGCTCGCGCAGCCTGCGGACATGGACATCCACAGTCCGGGGCGTCACGAAATGCTGCTCGCCCCAAACCTGCCGCAGGAGTTGCTCCCGCGAGAAAGCGTGGCCGGGATGGGTAATGAAGAACTCCAGCAGCTTGAATTCGGTGGACGTCAGTTCCACCTCTTTCTCGTTCTGATAGACGCGCCGCGCCGCCTGGTCCAGACGGAACGGGCCGAGACTGATAGCGGCGGCTTCGGGTGCGGCTTCGGTTTCCGACCGCCGCAGATGAGCCTTGATGCGGGCGACCAGTTCCCGGGGGCTGAACGGTTTCGTAATGTAATCGTCGCCGCCGATCTCAAGGCCCAGCACGCGATCGACCTCGTCCGAACGGGCCGTGAGAAACACGACCGGCACGCGGGCCAGCCGCCGCCCCGCGCGCATGCGCCGGCAGAGTTCGAAGCCGTCATGGCCGGGGAGCATCACGTCGAGAACGATCAGATCCGGCTCGAAGCTTTCGAGCGCCGCCAGCGTGCCATCTTCGCCGCCGAAGACCCGCGCCTGAAAACCCGAGCGCGTCAGGTTGTATTCGATGAGCGATGCCAGTTCCGCTTCATCCTCGACGATGGCTATCTTTCTGGACATGGGTGGGCTATTTCGAACTCCGCCCGGATTTACAAGCGTCGCACGGGCAAATCCGCCGCAGGTGATCCCACGAATAGATCCCCGAGGAATGCCCGTCGTTCCACGCGATATGCAGGGCGTAGTTGCCCGATTGTTCGATGCTGTCCATACGGATACGCGGTTTATACATCGCGAACGGACTGGCCGGCGCTTCCGTCGTCTTCTTCCGCGGCTCCGTGCCGTGCGACCCGGTGCAGGTGGCGCAGGGACACCAGTCGCGCAGATATTCCACCGGATAAGAGCTGTGATGGCCGTCTTTCCAGTCGATGTCGATACCGCGGGATTTCGATACCGCGATGTGTTCCGGATCCGTTGTCTGTGTCGTCATGACTGATGGGTTCGTTCCACGTCGCGTATGCCGGAAATGCGGCGCATCGCCGTGCAAAGCTTCTCGAGCTGCTTTTTGTCGCGCACTTCCACCGTCATTTCCACGATAGCCGCGTCGGTGGACTGGCTGAAATCCGTCCGGGCTTCCAGACTCCGTACATTGATCTTCTCATCCGCCAGCGCCGAGGTAAGCTGGTGCAGTAAACCCGGCCGGTCGTCCGTGTGAACCACGATGCGGACCGGAAAAGTCTCCTCCACATTGCGCGTCCACTCCACGTCGATCTTGCGCTCGGAATCGTACATCAGATTCTGCACGTTGGGGCACAGTCGCGTATGGACCGCGACGCCTTTGCCCCGCGTGACATAACCAACGATGGCGTCGCCCCGGATCGGATTGCAACACTTGGCGCGATAGACCATCAGATCGTCGATGCCGTGGACCTTGATCGCGTCGTCATCCGTGCCTTCACGCGTGCCATCCCGCCGTTGCGGAGCGGGCTCGGCGGCGGGCGCGGCCGGAGCGCCTTCCACGGGAACCAGTTCGGGCGCGGCCTTCTGTAGCACCTGACGGGCGGAAAACTTTCCGTAGCCGAGGGCTGCGTACAAATCCTCGGTCTTGCCCAGGCCGTACTCGCCGGCAACGCGCTCCAGCTCCTCGGCGCGAATGTTCGCCATCCGGGTACCGAGCCGCCGCGCCTCTTTCTCCAGATATTTTTGGCCGATTTCGATGGCGCGCTCGCGCTCGCTGGCATTGATGACGTGCTTGATGCGGTTGCGCGCGCGGGATGTCTTGACAATGCCCAGCCAGTCTTTGCTCGGCTGGTGCCCGGCGGTGGTCAGGATATCGACAATATCGCCGTTGCGAAGCGTGTACTTCAACTGCACGATCCGCCCGTTGATTTTGGCGCCGGTACAGGTGTTGCCCACTTCGGAGTGAACCGCATACGCGAAATCGACCGGCGTGGAACCCGCCGGCAGCGCCACCACGCGACCTTTCGGAGTGAAGCAGTAGACTTCCTCCGCATAGAGATCGAGCCGCAGAGTGGAATCGAAGTCGCCCGGATTCCGCATGTCCTGCTGCCATTCGACAAGCTGGCGCAGCCACGCCACGCGCTGGTCGTCCTGAACGCCGCGCTTGCCCTCCTTGTATTTCCAGTGCGCCGCAATTCCCTCTTCCGCAATGCGGTGCATCTCTTCGGTGCGGATCTGGATTTCGAAATGCCGCCCTTCCGGGCCGACCACCGACGTGTGGAGCGACTGGTAAAGATTCGGCCGCGGGATCGCGATGAAATCCTTGATGCGGCCGGGCACAGGCCGCCATTCGTTGTGGATCACGCCCAGCGCCCCGTAGCAGTTCTTCACGGAATCGGTGACGATGCGCAGACCCATCAGATCGTAGACCTGATCGAGCGTGATCTTCTGGCGCTTCAGCTTCTGATAGACGGAGAAGGCGCGCTTCACACGCGACTGGACGCGGGCCGGAATTCCTTCGCGGCGCAGCTCGGATTCCACCGTGGAGCGCATCCTTTCCAGATACTTTTCGTTTTCGACGCGCTGCCCTTCAATCGTGCGCGAGATCTCTTCGGCCTCCTCCGGCTCCATGTGGGCGAAGGAAAGATCTTCCAGCTCACCGCGCACTCTGCCCATCCCGAGGCGGTGGGCGATCGGCGCATAGATCTCCAGCGTTTCGCGCGCGATCCGCACGCGGCGCTCGGGCGGAAGAGCGCCCAGCGTGCGCATGTTATGCAGCCGGTCCGCCAGTTTCACAATGATGACCCGGATGTCGTTCACCATCGCCAGCAGCATCTTGCGATAATTTTCCGACTGGCGGTCTTCAGCGGAAGTGAAGTCGATCTTGTTCAGCTTGGTGACGCCATCCACGCAGGCAGCCACTTCGTCGCCAAACATTTTTTTCAGATCTTCGCGCGATACCTCGGTGTCTTCCACGATGTCGTGGAGCAGCCCGGTCTGTATGGTGACCGGATCCATGCGCATCTCCGCCAGAAGCTGCGCGACCGCCAGGGGGTGAGAGAGGTAGGGCTCGCCCGAAGCGCGCCGCTGCCCCGCGTGATTACGGGCGGCGAACTGCCATGCCTTCTCGATGCCGGAGAGATCGTCTTTCGGACGAGCCTCGCGGACGGTGGCCAGAAGATGTTCGAAATCGGGGTCGGCGCTTGTTACCTGGGGCGCCGGCAGGGGCGAGGGCTCCGGCGCGGATTCAAACCCGGGAACTGACGACACATTCATTATTTTAGTGCAGGGTACCCGTCAGTCGATGAACGAGGACAGGCGGCAAAAAGCGGCAACCGATAAAAACGAAATGGGGTGGCTGGATTATTCCTGCCACCCCGGTAAATCAATCGTCCCGCGTTGAACCCGGCTTACTCCGGTGGAGCTCCACCAGCCTCCGCGGCCGCCGCTTTCCTCGCTGCGTTGGATTTCTGCGCTTCCATACCTTTGTTCAGCCAGACATCGGCCTCTTTCCAGTCGGCTTCGTAGGCATCCTTGGTGTCTTCCAGATCCGCCCGGTAGCGAAGCAGCAGACTCAGGTACGACATCGCCTCTTCATAATTGGGATCTATGGCGAGCGCCTTGTTCTCGTCGTCGATGCCATCGGTCAGCGGCTGCCAGTACTTTGCCTTGAGATCCGCTTTGGTCGTCGTTTTCTTGGTATCGGCCTTCAGCGGAGCATGCTCATCCGGCTTCATCCCCATGGCTGCGCGGGTGTCTTTGTCGACGTTATAGAACTCCTGAAACGGGATCAGCCCCAAGGTGTAATAGGCCGCCTTGTTTTTCGGGTCGAGCTCGATCACCTTCTTGTTCCATGTGGTCGCGTCCGTCAGATCCTGCAATTCGTCGGGCCCGTGCGCCGTCGCCGCCTGATAATACAGGTTGGCGACCGATTGCGTGGCCAGAAGCTTGTCGGCGTCAGAGGGATTGTTGTTCAGAACGTTCGTGAACTCGTCCATCGAGGCCTTCCAGAATTTTTTATTTTCGTCGGTTACCGTTCCAGGCACGTACTGCTGCTCGTAGGCAGTTGCCAGATAGAGCCGCGCGGTCCCGAACGTCGGGTCAGCGTCGATCGCCAGCCGGAACTCGTCGGCAGCCGTCGCATAACTACCCGTCTTGAAGGCATTGACGCCCTGATTCAGATGGTCGCGCGCCTTCAGCTTGTCGCAACCGGTGGCCGTCAGCGCGATACACAATACCGTCGCGCCGAGTATCGCGTTAAACCCGGCTCGCGATTTCGCTTTCTCCGGCACGACACGCGATGTCTTTTCCAACACGACACGCGATGTCGAGCGCGCCATTCCCGTCTCCCCGATCATTATTGGCCAGCCTCCACCTTCGGAGTCATGAGGCCCACCTTATCGACACCGGCGGAATGCGCGATGTCGATCGCCTTGGCGACCACCTGGAAGTCGAGATCCGGATCTCCCTTCACAAAAGCAATCTTTTCAGCGCGCATCTTGAAGATATCGACCAGCTTGCTTTCCAGCGTATTCCAGTCGGCGTCGTCTTCGTTGATCTTGACCTTGCCCGTCTTGTCGATCTGCAAAACGATGGTGTGGTCGTTGTCCGGCGGCGGGGGTGCATTCGGAGGGGGCGGCTGAGGCGCCAGCGCGTCCAGGCCATGCGGTACCACCGGAGAAATCGCCATGAAGATAATCAGCAGAACAAGCAGAATATCGATCATGGGCGTCATGTTGACATCGCTTTTAGGTCCGCCAGAGGACCCGACCGCCATTGACATAGAATTAGCTCCTTATAAAATCCGATTCCGATAGATTGCAACAACGCCGCACGTCGCCCCGTACTGTTGTAACGTCCATGCCACGTCCACACCTTCGTGGCGGGGTCTGCCAGTGCGCAGCGTTACTTCCGGGCGACGGTCACTTCTTGATTACAGTCATGTCCTGGTCCGTCAGCAAACCGAGCTGGTCCACGCCGGCAGACCGTAAATTGTCTACTACATCCTCAACCTTGCCATACTTGGCCCGCGCATCGGCGCGGAGAAAAACCACTCTGCTGGTGCGGTTCTGCAGCAGATCGCGCACTTTCGGCGCCAGATCGTCCGGATTGACTCTTTCGAGTCCCGGGCTGAGAAACACCTGACTGTCACGGGTGATCGAGACCTTGACAGCGTCTTCCTTGTCCGCATCGGGCAACGCGATCGGGTTGCGCGCGACCGGCAGGTTGATATTCGCGCCCTTGTTGAGCATGGGCGTAATGACCATGAAGATGATCAGCACGCACAACATCACGTCGACCATCGGGGTCACGTTGATGTCCGATACCGGTGGCGGAGCCGCTTTTAATTTCATCTGCTTTCTCCTGACTTCTAATGCCTGGTTTGAATCACGCCCGACTTTAATCCCACTTCAATTAACGACGCGCTAGCCGGACTTTCCCGCAGCGGCGACACGGGGGGTTGCCGCCACGGGGGTCCAATCAACTCGCTGGTACTGCCCTGATGACTTGCCTGCTTACTTGCGGGCGCCGGACTTGGCTTCCGCGCGCTTCACGAAGTAATCGACCAGTTCCGAACTGGAGTTACCCATCTCCACGTCGAACGCATCGATGCGGCCCGTGAAGTAGTTGTACATCCAGACCGCGGGGACGGCGACAAACAGACCGATAGCGGTGGTCACCAGCGCTTCAGAGATACCGCCGGCGATGGCGCCGATACCAGGCGTCTTCTGCGCGGCCATCGTCTTGAACGCGTTGATGATACCGACAACCGTTCCGAACAGACCCACGAACGGAGCCGTGGAACCGATGGTGGCCAGAGCGCTGACGCCACGCTTCAGTTCGGCGTGGACAATCGCTTCGGACCGCTCGAGAGCGCGGCGTGAAGCTTCAATCTCTTCACCCGAAATCTGCGCGGAGCCCTGATGCGCCTGAAATTCCTGCAAACCAGCCACAACAACCTTCGCGAGGTGGCTCTTCTTGTAACGATCGGCTACCTTGATGGCTTCGTCAAGCTTGCCTTCCCGCAACGCTCCCGCAACCGCCGGCGCAAACTGACGGCTCTGCTTGCGGGCCGCGTTGAACGCCATAATGCGATCGATCATAACGCCGATCGACCATGCCGACATCAAAAACATCACGATGACGACGCACTTGGCCAAAGTACCCATCTGAGTCCAGAGGTGGCGGAAATCCCATCCCGGCGCTCCGGCTTCCTGTAACAGCATGAACGCCCGTACCTGCATCTGTAAAAGCATTTTATCTTCTTCTCCTGCGAGTTGATTTTATTTAGCTAACCACCGGCAAATCCGAACCACCGGCAAAACGTTACTGCCAGACCAGCGCGGCCATTTGTCTTACCGCGCACCGCAGGCGGTTCCGCCTGCCCAACCAGGACCATTGACTACTGCAAACTGAAATTCACGTCTATCGTCGTCAAAACTTCCACCGGATCGCCGTTCAGAAGCGTCGGACTATAGCGCCACTGAATCACCGCAGCCTTCGCCGCCTCAATCAGCAGCGGCGGAGCCCCCGGCAGCACATGCAATTCCTCAATCCTGCCGTCCTTCGAAATCGTCGCCTCGAACCGGACAGTTCCCTGCTGGCGAGCCATCTTGGCCAGAGGAGGATACGGAGGCATTACTTTATTGATGAGTTTTGCGGCCGCAACGTTACCGCCTACTCTCTGCGGACCTACCGGCTTGGGCGGAGGTGGCGGGGCGGCCGGCTTGGGAGGCGGCACGGCAGCGGGCAATCCGTTCATCATGCCACCCAGCATTCCGGCGCCAGGCATGCCGCCTGGGATGCCGCCAATGACACCCGTCGCCAGAGGAGCTTCTTCTTCGGTAACCATCAGAATATGCTGTGGCACCGATTTCGGCGCCAGCAGCTGGTTGGCGACAAACTGCTTTGGAGCAGTGTGCACAACCTTAACCGCCTGCGGGGGCGGAGGAGGTGGTGGTGGTGGCGGAGGCGGCGGCGCTACCAGAAAGCTGGAAAGCTGCGCTCCCGGCATCGTCTCGTAATAGATCAGGGGAATGATGACAAGAATGCCGATGAGCACAATCTGTATCGCGAACGACAAAAGAATTGTGTATGGCCGTTTTGTCTTTCCCACGCCATCGACGAACGTCTGTTCAAACATGGTTGCCCTCTTTCTTCCACGCTCACTGCGCGCCGGAATCTTCAGCGCACAAGCAGTACATCATACACCAGCAAAAAAACATTCGCCACAAACCAACTCGTCCGTCCCGGACTACCGGACTTTTCTGACCGGCTTTCCCCGTGAAGCTTCCGCCAGCTTGGGCGGCGCCGCAACCACCGGCGCGGTCTTCTTTCTCGCATCGGCGAAATTATGCCAGAACAAAACAATCGGACTTGCCACAAAAACCGAAGAGTACGTTCCAATCAGAATACCGACTACCAGGGCAAAAGCAAACCCGTGCAGTACCGGACCGCCGAACAGGAACAACGCTATCACCGCAAGGAAGGTCAACCCGGAAGTCATCACGGTCCGGCTCAGCGTCTGGTTGACGCTCAGGTTGATCAGGTTCGCCAGCGTGTCCCGGTTATTCAGCCTGTTGTTTTCGCGGATACGATCGAAGATGACGATCGTATCGTTCATGGAATAACCAATGAGGGTTAACAACGCCGCAATCACGGTCAGGGTGATCTCTTTTCCAAACAGGGAAAACAAGCCGACAGTGATAATCGTATCGTGGAGGCAGGCGATAACCGCCCCCACTCCGTAGATCCACTCAAAACGGAACCAGACGTAAACCAGCATTCCGCCCAGCGCCAGCAGCGTGGCATTCAGCGCCTGCGTGCGAAGTTCCGAGCCAACCTTCGGACCAACAGTCTCAACCTGCCTCAGCGCGGAATAGGGCGCGAGGTAGCATTCCTGATTCAACACCGTCAGCACCTGTGGTGTCAAGCCATTCGCTGTCCGAAGTTGGTCAAAATTTGTAATCACTCCGCCCTGCTGGTCGCGCGCAGCCAGAATATCCTTCGAGAGATCCGCCACCTGCGCATCGGAAAGCTGCAGGCCGGCCGCTTGCAGCGGTCCGGCCAATCGGGCCGCAAGCGTCTCCCTCGTCGCATTATTCAGATCCAGCTTGCCGTTCCCCGGCTGCCCGAACGTCTTCGCCAGCGTATCCACTACGATCTGCCGGTTCTTCGCCAGCACCGTGTCGTCGGCGGCGTCGGTCCCGATTACGATCTCATTCTTGTCGTTCATCGAGCCGCTCTCGAACGACTGAACCTGCGGCGTACTTGAGAGCGCCGCCCCCAGGGACGAGCGTACTTTTTCGACCGTGTTCACGTCCGGATATGTGGCGAACTTCACCGTCATTTCCATGCCGCCCTTGAACTCAATGCCCAGCTTCGGGCCCCCATTGATCACCAGACTGGCAATACCGGCCACGCTCAGAATCAGCGAAGCGCCGATGAAATGCCATTTCCAGTGAAGAAAATCAAAATTTGTCTGTTTAAATAATTCCATCGATCACTGCCCGCCCGGCGTCCGGACCGAAGTGTGCCATTGCGTATTGACACCGGTCGCCGTCAGAATGTTCCTTTGCGTCATTTTTTCTCAATATCCAAACGAATCAAAAAATCTATCACATCCGTATTGCCCGATACCAGAGTTGCCCTGGAGGCAGCCTGCCCGTGAAGAAAACGCTGCCCCGAAAGGCCCCGGCCATCAGATACTGAGATGCGTCATTTCCGTACTGCCCGACAATTCCCAATCGAAAATCACCCGCGAGACCCACACCGCCGTAAACACGTTGGCGAATAACCCGATCACCAGCGTGACCGCGAAACCCTTGACGGGCCCCGTGCCGAAGAGAAACAGGAACAGGCAGGAAACGATGGTCGTCACGTGCGTATCCACAATCGTCCACCAGGCCTTGCCGAAACCCGCCGAGACGGCCGCCGGGATCGTCTTCCCCGCCCTCAATTCTTCGCGTATGCGCTCAAAAATCAGGACGTTCGAATCCACCGCCATACCGACCGTCAGAATGATCCCCGCAATACCCGGCAGCGTCAGCGTCGCGCCAAAATAAGCCAGCGCGGCGAACAGAATGATCGTATTGAGCAACAGTGCCAGCACAGCATTGATACCGGCTTTTTTGTAATAGATCAGCATCGCGAGCACCACCGCCAGCAGACCCGCGATACCCGCGGAAATTCCCTCATGGATCGAATCGGCGCCCAGCGACGGTCCCACCGTCCGCTCGTCCATCGTTTCAATGCCTGCCGGCAGCGCACCCGTATTCAGGAACGTAGCCAGATCGCCCGCTTCCTGATTGGTGGAGAGGCCGTTGATGCGCCCTCTGTCGCTGATGGCGCTTTGAATGACCGCCACGCTGACAATTTCTTTGTCCAGAACTACCGCAAGATTATTGTTGATATTCGCGGACGTGAATTTCTCGAACCGGTTACCGCCATCCTGCGAAAGGACAAAGTTCGTTTCCCAGCGTCCCGGTGAATCGGAATCCGTGCCGCTCGACGCGCTGCGCACATCCTGTCCGTTGATAACCGCGGCGCGGTTCACGATATACCACCCGTGGCCCGGCCATTCGTCCAGTTCGGTGGCGAGCGGCAGAATGCCGCCTTTAGCAGCCAGCGCCGCGTCCTTCGTCTGATACGCCTGCGCGTCCTTCACAGCCACGATCTTCAGCTGCGCCGTCTGGCCAATCAGTTCCTTCACGTGCGCCGCATCGTCCACACCCGGCAATTCCACCAGAATTTCCGATTCGGTGACTTCATCGCCGTGCGCCTGTACCGTCGGCTCAATCAGGCCCGCAATACCTGCGACGCGTCGCTGAATCGCGAGGATCGACCGGTCCACAGTGTCGCGCTTTAGTGCCACCAGCGCGCTCGTCTTCATGTTCAGCCGGTAATCGGTGCTGTTGACCGGCGTCAGCGTCCATGCGTCCGAAGACTTGTCCGCTATCATGCTGCGGAACGCCGCCGTCTTCGCCGGGTCCACTCCGTGAACATTGATCTGAATCGAATCCGTGTCCTTGAGGGTCTGTGGATCGCTGCTGTCGAAGCTGGCGACCGCGATGTTGCGCGTGCGCGCTTCCGACTTCAGGCTTTCAATCAGGCCGTCCGCCATCAGCTTCGCGGCATCCTGGACGTGGACCTGAACCACGAGATGGGTTCCGCCACTGAGGTCAAGCCCCAGATGAATCCGTTCCCCTGCGTTGGCCTCGGCCTGTTTGAGAGAGGTGGGGAAACCGATGACGCCGAAGATGCAGGCGAGGATCGTTGCCACGATCACACATGTCTTGATGAGCAGATTGCGTTGCATGCTTATATTTTCTCTTAGCTGATTGCCGGATGTTCGTTCGCCGCCGTCACTTCTGGCCTTCGGGAAGCACAATCGCCGTGACGGCCGCCCGTGAGAACTGGAGTTTCAGATTATCCGGTTTGACCCTTAATACTACCGTGTCGGCATCAACCGAAACGATTGTACCTGTAATTCCGCCGTTTGTGGTGACTACGTCCCCGCTCTTGAGGTTCTTCAGCATCTCCGCCAGCTTCTTCTTCTGCCTCTGCATGGGCATGAACAGGAGAAAGTAAAACACCAGGGCGATGAGAATGTACGGCGCAAACAGCGCGATCGAATTGGTAGGCTGCTGTTGCAGCAGAAGTGAAAAGGGCACGATAAATGTCTCTTAGTTTTCGAGCGGAGGAACAACCGGAACAGAACCCCTGTCAGTCCGTCTGCGCGCCGCGCTCACGGACCGATTTCAGGTACTGCGGAAATTGACCCAATAGGATAGACTGCCTGATCTCCCCCATGATGTCAAGGTAACGCCTCAGATTGTGGCGCGTGGCAAGGGACGCAAAAAGGATCTCTCCGGCCTGAAAAAGGTGCCGAAGATATGCCCTGGAATAGTTTTTACATGTGTAGCAGCCGCAATTCGGATCGAGCGGCCCGGGGTCGTCCTTATACCGCGCGTGCTTCATTACCACTTTGCCTTCCGATGTGAAAATCCAGCCGTTTCTGGCATTTCGCGAAGGCAACACGCAATCCATCATGTCGATGCCCCGCGCCACATATTCCGGCAACTCATCCGGCATCCCGACCCCCATCGCGTAGCGCGGCCGGTCTTTCGGCAGCAGCGGCTCGCTCGCTTCCACCATTTCCATGCTGAGCGGCCGGGGCTCTCCGACCGATATCCCGCCGAGAGCGTAGCCGTCAGCATCGAGTTCGAGCAACCGCGCAGTGCAGTCTTTGCGCAGATCCGCGAACATCGATCCCTGGACGATAGGAAAAAGGGCGTGGCGGGTGGGTGAATCGGCGATCCGGCCGCGGTAGTGCGCGAAGGCTTCGCCGGCCCAGCGAATGGTGCGGTTCATCGAGACGCGCGCCATCTCGTGGCTCACCGGCCACGGCGGGCATTCATCGAGCACCATCATGATGTCGCTGCCGAAAGCCAGTTGAACGTCTACGGTGGATTCCGGAGTGAAGCGGTGCGTATCGCCATTGAGATGCGACTGGAACGTGACTCCCTGCTCGGTAACTTTGCGAAGACCGGAGAGGCTGAAAACCTGGAAGCCGCCGGAATCGGTCAGGATGGCGCCGGGCCACGACATGAAGCGATGCAGACCGCCCAGTTGCCGGATGGTTTCGTGCCCCGGTCGCAGATAGAGATGGTAGGTATTCGAGAGAAGGATCGGAGTGCGCAGATCCTCCCAAAGATCGCGCTGCGTCAACCCCTTGACTGTGGCCTGCGTGCCAACGGGCATGAAGACGGGCGTCGGGATATCGCCGTGCGCGGTATGGAGGATACCGGCACGCGCCCGCGTCTCCGGGCACTCCACGAGCAGTTCAAAGGTAACTTGACGGGTATTCGACATCTGTGTAGCGTAGGCCTTTGGCCTGCGCCATGACTGCCGGAAGACCCCGCCGGTTTTTCGTTAACCCCGCCCTCTAGAACGGAACGTCGTCGTCGGTAATGCCCTGCCCGTAATCTTCCTGAGGCGCCGGCTGACGCGACGCTCCACCCTGCGCACCCTGGGCGCTGCGGGGCATCGACACCGGCTGTTGCGAGAACTCGTCTCCACCGCCGCGATTGCCGCCGCCAGCGCCATCGCTCTGGCCGCCCAGCAGGATGACTTCGTCCGCGACCACTTCGGTGGCATACACTTTCTTGCCATCCTTGTCGTCGTAGCTGCGGGTATGAATGCGGCCTTCCACATAAACCTGCTTACCTTTCGTCAGGTAAGTGGACAGGTTTTCCGCCTGCCACAGGGTGATGTTCGTCCAGTCGGTCTCTTCTTTCCACTCGCCGGACTGCTTGTCTTTCCAGCGCCGGCTTGTGGCGACGGAGAATTTGGTGACAGCCGTCCCACCGGGCGTGAACTTGGTTTCCGCGTCCTTGCCGAGACGCCCTACGAGGATGACTTTATTGACGCTGCGCGATGCCATATAACCCTGAACTTTAACACAGTATCGCCGTTCGGCATAATTCAGGTTTCTTCGCCAACTTCATCGCCGCATGGTGCCGTGCGACACATGATCGAATCCTTGCGTCGGTATGCGCTTTTCTGAGCCGCGCCCGTGAGGAAGCGGTACGCTACACCAGCTCTCCCAGGTAAACTTCCATTAGTTCGCCCTGTCCGTAAATAACATACCGGATAGCTTCCTGGGCATCTTCGTCTTTCCATAACCAGCGCGTGCTTCCATGTCGCGCCCATCGCTTCCGCTCCGGCTCGTCGATCCCCAGGTGGTTCAGACGTCGGCTGGCATACGATTTGAAAGAGTTCATTACCCTGTCAGGAGGTATGTCTGCTTCCACGACCACGTGAACATGATTACTTCGCACGTGTGCGGCCCAGAGGCTCCAGTTGCGGTGTACGCAGACTTCGCGGAGAGCATCGAGGACGGCCGCTCGCCGGGCACCGTCCAGAAAATAGGATGACTGGTCCATCTGGTGGCGCATTACAGCTACACGTTCCGGATTCGCATCCGCCAATCGGCCACCCGAGGCGTTGTGCTCCCGGTCTACGGAACCGGATTCGTCGCCGTGCAGATGCACACCATAACAGGCGAAAGTGATGAAGTACCTCACGGCTGGCATGTGTCGCACCGCTCTGTTGAAGAACATACGAAGAAATGGCGAAACCAGTCCAATGCAGTCGGGTTCTTCATCCACTTTGGTGGGCCGCAGGCCCATGGGCACTCCTTTACAGTCGCGGCTCCGTAGCGTCGCGGTGCCGTTTAGATTATGCTGACGTGAATGGCGAACTGGTGCTGGCGGCTCGATTCAAAGACGGCGTCGAAGTGCCGATTCGCCTGAACGACTGAGGGAGTGCCCGCTATTCCGGCGGCGCCGCGCTTTTCTGCTGTCTTTCAAAAAAACGAACTCCATCCTTCGGCCTGAAGAACGTGCGTAGCGTGCCATCGCCGTCATAAGCGACAAACCAACCGCGCCTCAGGTCGAATTTGGAGCCGCCACCATCCGGCCGCTTCGATATCAGAATATTTCTGCCGGGCACGGCGTCTCTCAGTTGCTGAGCCAGATGCAGATACTGCTGGATATTGATCGATCCGAACTGGCTGCCATTTTTGGCAAAATGATCCTCCAGCAGATCCTGCGTCCGGAAGCCGGGTCCTCCCGCGAGGGCGAGGATGGCCCCCAATAGCATGAGGGCCAGCGCGGTCCTACTGTTTCGCGATAATGAGGGCTCTGATGTTCCTGTATGTGGCAGCGGGTATCACCCCTTTGCTTAAAAGTTGCGTCTTGTTGTCATACGGCCGGTTCTTCACAATCTTCGCGGCAAGTGCATCCTGAATTCCAGGCAGTGCTTTCAACTGCTCCAGGCCGGCGTGATTCACATCCACCAGCTCCCGCGCCCTGAGCGTACTTTTCGTCGCACCGGTTCCGGCGCCAGCCAGGGACACGCCGGCGAAACCGGCCAGAAACACGGCCAGCGTCGCGGTTATTGCCGGCACGGCGATCTGTCGCGCGAACTTCATTGGTATAGATCATAACCATGTTTTCGCCCGAAAGGTGGGATTTTTTGAGGAGCGTTTCAATTGGACGAAACCTGAAGCGGGCGTTTGGCATAATAACTACATATGTCCACCAGAATCTGGTCTGCGCGTGTCGCCGCAACCTGTGCGCTTGTTCTCCTTTTTGCCGGTGTTACGGCGCTGCTCGCCGCGGATCGGCCCGAACCGCCGACGGTCGTCGAAGAGATCGTCGCCAAGATCAACGGCGACATCGTAACCCGCGGCGATCTGGTCAGAGCCCATGCGCTGACCGAGAAGGCGATGAAGGACGGGGGCCTGGCGGGTACGACGTTACAGCAGCAGCTTGCGAAGGCCGACAGCGAAGAGCTGAAAAATCAGATCGATCAGTTTCTGCTGGTTCAGAAGGGCAAGGAACTCGACATCAATGTCGATGCCGACCTGACCCGCGAGTTCGCCGGCTTCCAGTCGGAAAGCAAGATCACCGACCCGGACAAGTTCCACGACATGATTCGCCAGGAGACCGGAATGTCCTACGAGGATTTCCACCTGAAGGAAAAGAACAAGATGATCGTTGACCGCGTGGTCAGCGAGGAAGTCTGGCGCAACATCGTCATTCCCGAGGCCGACCAGCAGAAGTATTACGAAGCGCACAAGGCCGAGTTCGTCCGCAAGGAATCCGTCGCACTGCGCGTGATCCTCGTTTCCACGGGCGACGGAAAGCCGGAAACCGTCGCCGCCGCCCAGAAAAAAGCCGCCGCGCTGCTGGTGCGCGCCCGTGGCTCCGTTGACAAATTTTCGGATCTGGCTCGTCAGTATTCCGACGATCCCAGCGCGCCGGACGACGGTATGCTCCCCACTCAGTTCGAACGCGGCGCGGGCGCGGACCCCGCCAAACAGCTCAACAAAGCGATTGAGGATGTCGTTTTCAGCCACGAGAAGGGCTACGTCACTGACTTGATCCAGATCAAGGGTGTGGGCTTCGCGATCTACAAGGTTGAGGACCACGTTCCGGCCGGTCAGGCCAGCTTCGACGACGTCAAGGGCCAGATCGCCAACATTCTCACGAGGCCGATCGCCGATCCGAAACTGCGCGCGTATCTGACGGGCCTCCGCCAGAATGCTTTCCTTCAGATCAAGGCGGGTTACGTCGATACCGGAGCCGCGCCGGGCAAGGACACCAGCTGGAAAGATCCTTCGAAGCTCATGCCGGAGACGATCACGAAGGCGGCTGTCGCCAACCAGCGCCATCTGAAGAAAATTCTCGGCATTATCCCTTACGGATACGCGGGCGGGAAGGAAGCGACTCCCGCCGCGCCGACGGCAGAGACGCCGGTTCAACAGGCTCCGCCCACCGCCAACGCGGATGGGACACCGCGCTGATGAAGACGCTTGCGTTACGCGAACTGAAGCCCGATGAAGTCGCCGACGCGATCTTCCTGGTTCAAACGAAGGAGATTCGCCAGAAGCGTACCGGAGAGCCCTACCTGTCACTCCATCTTTCGGATAAGACGGGTGAAATCGAAGCTCGCATGTGGGATAACGTCGCCGAAGTCATGGGCAAGTTCGAGCGCGACGACTTCATCAAGGTCCGCGGGCAGCTGCAGATTTACAATTCGCGTCCGCAATTCATCGTTCACAAACTGAAACGGATGGAAGACGCGGAGGTGGATTTCGCCGATTTCTTTCCCGCATCGGCGCGCGATCCCGAACAGATGTGGACCGAGCTGCGGACTCTGGTCGCGGAGATTCCGAATCGGCACCTGAGCGCGCTGCTCGATGCCTTTCTGGACGATCCCGACATCGCCGCCCGCTATCGCGTAGCGCCCGCCGCAAAATCGATTCACCACGCTTTCCGCGCGGGCTTGCTGGAACACGTGCTGTCGCTTGCGGGCCTGGCGCGTCCGATTGTGGCCCATTACAATTCAGCGCGCGATGGCGCCCTCGACTGGAGCCTGATGGTCTCGGGCGTCGTCCTGCACGATATCGGCAAGATTTACGAACTCACCTACGAGCGCGGCTTCGCGTATTCCACCGAAGGCCAGCTCATCGGCCACATCCCCATCGCGATGCGGATGCTCTCGGATAAACTGCGCGCATTTCCGGAATTCCCCGGCAACCTGCGCAATTTGCTGGAGCACATGATTCTGAGCCACCACGGCAAGCTGGAGTTCGGTTCGCCGAAGGTGCCGCTGTTCCCCGAGGCGCTGCTGCTCCATTACCTGGACGATATGGATTCCAAGATGGAGTGCATGCGGGCCACGGCGGAAAAAGGAGCGATGGCGGAAGGCCTCTTCACCGCGTGGAGCTCGCCGCTTGAACGTGTCGTGCTGCGCAAGGAGCGCTATATGGCGAACGGGAACGCGCCTCCCGTGCCGGTTTCATCGGTAGCCGCCGCCGATTCGTCCGCCGCGGCTTCGGGGTTTCCGACCGGGGGTTCAGGATTCAGCGATAAGCTGCGCGCGGCCCTGGTCACCAACGGCACAAACGCGGAGGACCACGAAAATGGCTAAAGAACGCGAACTGCCTCCGCCGCTGGAAATGGCGTGCCTCAACGCCTTGTGGGAACTGGGCGAAGGCAACGTGGAGGAAGTGCGGGTTTGCGTGTCGCGCGCCCGTCCCCTGGCCTATACCACGGTGTTGACTTTACTCGACCGCCTCTCCCGCCGCGGCGCAGTCTCGCGCCGCAAAGAAGGACGCGGATTTCGTTACCAGCCATCCATCGACCGCGACAGACTCCGCCGCCTGGCGCTCGGGCAGCTTCTGGATCATCACTTCGGAGGTTCTGTGCAGAGTCTGCGTGGCTTTCTCGATGTGGAGCCGCTCGATGTAGAGGAATCGGTTGCGGTTACCGACAGCGAGACTGGCAGTGAAGAAGCCGGCCCGGCCGCTGCCCAGGGCGCGTGGCCCGGCGCTTAGCCGTGAAGATCCTGGTTCGCGCCACCAACTGGCTTGGCGACGCGGTGATGTCGCTGCCTGCATTGCGGGCTCTGCGGACGCAGTATCCGGATGCGCAAATCACAGTCCTCGCCAGACCCTGGGTCGCGGCACTCTATGAGGGCGAGCGTTCCATCGACCGCGTCATCCCGCTCGACGGAGCCGCCGGCCCGCGCGACTGGGCGGTCAAATGGCAACTGGGCCGTCTTCTGAGGCGTGAAAAGTTCGACCTCGCCATATTGCTTCCCAACTCGTTTGAGAGCGCCGCAATCGTGTGGCTCTCCGGAGCGCGCCGCCGCGTTGGTTACGCGCGCGATGGACGCGGCCCCCTGCTCACGGACGCGATCCCGGTGCCCCGCCCCGGTGACATTCCTCCGCACGAACGCTACTACTATCCGGAATTGCTGCGCCGCGCCGGGCTGATCGACAAACTGCCGGAGCTGGAGGAAATTCTGCTCGATGGCCTCGAAGAATCCCGGCAGCGCGGCACGGCGTTGTTCGCGGCGCGCGGCGTGGCGCTTCCGGTGATCGGAGTGAGCCCCGGCGCTGCCTATGGCACAGCGAAGCGCTGGCTGCCGGAGCGATTCGCGGCATCCGCGCGCGAGCTTGCCGGAAGGAACGAAGCCGCCATTGCGGTCTTCGGCTCGGCCTCCGAACGCGATCTCTGCGGCGAAGTCGCGGCTGCCTGCGGTGGCCATAATTTCGCGGGAACGACGACGCTGCGGGACTTCATCGACATGTCGGCGGCCTGTAGTCTCTGCCTCACCAACGATTCGGGCGCAATGCACATTACGGCGGCGGTAGGCGTGCCATGCATCACCGTGTTCGGGCCGACGGACGAGATCGCGACAGGCCCCACGGGCCGATCCGCGCAGGTAGTGCGCGAGCCGGTGGAATGCGCACCGTGCAAACTGCGCGAGTGCCCGATCGACCACCGCTGCATGACGAAAGTGACGGTGGAACGGGTAGTATCTATTGTCGGGCGGCAATCCTGATAGACTACGGATTGCCTCGTGACGTGAACAGTATTCTGATTGTGCGTCTGGGTGCGATGGGCGATATTATTCACGCCCTGCCCGGTGTCGCCGCGCTCCGAAACAGCTTTCCCGCTGCGCATATCACCTGGGTGCTCGAACCACGGTGGGCTCCGCTTTTGGGCGAGGGCGGAGTGGTCGATCGGATCGTGCTTTTCCATCGCCGTCGGCCAGCCACGTGGAACCAGACGAGAAGCGAACTGCGAAGCCGTCATTACGATCTGGCAGTCGATTTCCAGGGCCTCGTCAAGTCGGCGTTGGTGGCGCATTTCGCCGGGCCGGAACGCATCGTCGGCTTTGGACCGGGCGTAGTCCGCGAACGACCCGCCAGCTGGTTCTATTCTTCCTGCGTGAGCACGAATGCCGTCCATGTTGTGGATCAGGCGCTCGATCTGGCAGCGGGCGCGGGCGCGGAGATCCAGGGTGACGCGTGCGCATTTCCACTGCCCGAGGGCACTGCGGAGGGCGCGCTGCCGGAGCAGCCGTTTGCGCTGGCGTGTCCGTTGGCGGGATGGACATCGAAGCAATGGCCACTCGAACATTACCAGGCGCTCGCGCAGATGCTTCGCGCGAAGCTCGGCATGCCACTGGTCTTTAGCGGCGCACCTGGATCGCTGCCGGAGATCCCGTGGGCTGTGCGTCACGAGAGCGGCATCCCCGGGCTGATCCACGCAACCAGATGCGCAGCGCTCGTAATCGGAGTCGACAGCGGTCCATTGCATCTCGCGGCAGCGCTGAATAAATCCGGTGCGGCGATTTTCGGCCCCACCGATCCGGCGCGGAATGGTCCGCGAGGCGGTGATTTTCAGGTCTTCCGTGCCGAGGGAGTTCGGACCACCCATCGGCGCGGAGACACGATCGACACTTCCATGCGAGCCATCGCCCCCGAGCAGGTTTTCGCGGCGCTGGCGGCCCGTGTCGGTTGCCACGCATCATGACGCCAGCGATGCCGCGCCGTCACTGGTTCCCCAAACCATATGCCGATGCGGTGGCGCGATTGCGCGTGCCCGCCGGCTTCCTGATGCTGGCAGCATTTGCCTGGCTTTCGCACCCCACGGCCGGAACACTGCGGGCCGGAATCCCCATCTCACTTTGCGGCCTCGCGTTGCGCGCGTGGGCGGCGGGACATCTGGCGAAGAATCAGCGTCTGGCTCAATCGGGACCTTACGCCGCGACGCGAAATCCGCTGTATCTGGGAACGCTGATTACCGCTCTTGGTCTGGCGGCGGCGGGCAACAACCTGTGGCTGGCGTTGCTCTTCGTCGCGATATTCGCGCTGGTTTATCTGCCGGCGATCGAACTCGAAGAACAGCATTTGATGGCGATACTGCCGGGCTATGGCGAATTCGCCGCGCGCGTTCCGCTGCTGACGCCGCGATGGCCGAAGACTTGGGGACCGGATGATTTTTCAGCGGCTCTTTATGTGAAGAACCAGGAATACCAGGCACTGATCGGGTGGCTGGTTGGGGTGGCCTGGTTGCTCGGTCGATTGTTGCTTTAATCGTGGTAGAATCGTGGACCATACTATGGTCCGCCAAAATACTCACTATTCAGGCAAAACCTGGCCGATTGCACTACTTTCGTGCCTTTGTTTCCTGCTTCCGGCCAGCGTAAATGCGCAAACCAACCGGATAACCGCCGCTATCGATCCGACCCGGATGACCGCGCTGCAGGGGAACCTGCCCGCCGCCGCGCGTTCCGCGAACGATATCGGGTTAGCCGATCCCGCGCAAACCCTGAATCATATTTCCATCAACTTCAAGCCCGGTCCGGCCCAGCAGGCGGACCTCGATAGCTTCCTCGCGGATCAGCAGAATCCCGCGTCACCGAACTTTCACGTCTGGCTGACTCCCGCGCAGTATGGCGACCGGTTCGGCCTCAGTTCCGCCGATCTTGCGCAAGTGGTTGCGTGGCTGAACAACTCCGGATTTCAGGTCACCGCGTCCGCCGCCGCCCGAAACTGGGTGGCGTTTGACGGAACTGTCGCCACGGTCCAGCGGGCGCTCCACACGGAGATTCACAATTACAGCTTCAACGGCGAGACCCACTTCGCGAATTCCGCGGCTCCGTCCGTGCCCGCCGCGATTGCGCCGCTCGTGAGTGCGGTCACCGGCCTGAACGATTTCCGCATGATGCCCTCGGCGCAGCGGATTCGTTCGGTGTCGAAGAGTTCACCTGAATATACGAACGGCAGCACTCATATTCTCGCGCCCGACGATTTAGCCACCATTTATGACTTGACTCCGCTATATAACGCGGGCTACGAGGGCGCGGGCCAGACGCTGGTCATTGTCGGCCAGTCGGATATTACGTTGTCCGATATCACGGGATTCCGCACCGCGACCGGACTTCCCGCGATTCAGCTCCAGCAGATTCTTGTCCCGGGCGTTACCGATCCAGGTCACTCGTCCGCTGAGACAGAGGCGGATCTGGATATCGAGTGGTCCGGCGCGGTAGCCAGAAACGCCAGAATCGTATACGTGTACGCGCCGGATGTGTTTGCCGCCGCGCAATACTCTCTCAGTCCCCCACTGGGGCAGGCAATTCCCGGCACGGTTGTAAACATGAGCTTCGGCGGTTGCGAAGCGGAAAACAGTGGACTTCTGCAAACCTGGCAGACACTCGCCCAGCAAGGCAATGCGCAGGGCGTGACTTTCATCGCCTCGTCCGGAGACTCCGGGGCTGCCGGATGCGATCTGCCGTTCGCGGCAGCTTCCGCTACCGGCGGACCGGCCGTTTCAGTGCCCGCCAGTGTTCCGCAGGTAACGGCGGTCGGGGGTACCGAATTCAACGAGGGAACCGGGAACTACTGGAGTACTACGAATTCCTCCACCGGTGCTTCCGCTCTCTCTTACATACCGGAGACGTCCTGGAACGAGTCTGGCACGGGCGGCCTGGCTGCCTCGGGTGGTGGCGTCAGCGGCTATTATTCACAACCTGCGTGGCAAACCGGCGTTGCCGGGGTCCCTGTCGGGAACTTCCGGGCAGTCCCCGACCTGGCTCTCAGCGCGGCAGGGCACGACGGCTATTTCGTCGTGAGCTCGGCAACTGGCAAGCCATGCACCGCGGTATCGGCCTCGTGCATCGGTTCGGGAACGTCGGTGGCCGCTCCATCGTTTGCCGGGATGATCGTCGTCCTGAACCAGTACGCAACGGCCAAAGGCCTGCAGACAAGCTTCGGACAGGGCAACATTAACCCGTCGCTCTACAGGCTTCACGGCAGTGCTCCAAACGCCTTTCACGACATCACCACCGGTAACAACATTGTGCCGTGCAAGACGGGCAGCACAGGCTGCACGGCGGGTTCGTACGGGTATAGCGCGGGAGTCGGATATGACATGGTCACCGGTCTCGGATCCGTTGACGCGAACAACCTGATCACGCAGTGGTATGGAAAATCCGTCGCCCCGACCACTACCACTGTGACACCGAATCCGGTGACCTTCACGGCCAGTTCGAGCGTTGTCCTGACGGCAACGGTAACAGGAACAGGCGGCACCCCGACCGGTTCCGTATCCTTCGGGATACCGGGCGCAACGCTGGGAACTGCGACGCTGACCTCAGGCAGCGCTTCGCTTACGGTATCCGGCAGCCTCTTCGCCCTGGGAACCAACACGATCAGTGCGGTGTACAGCGGAGACTCAAATTTCAGCGGGTCCACTTCCACGGTCACGGTTACGGTGAACCTGTCCACGAGTGCTTCCGCGGTTGTTCCGACAGTCAACCCTAACCCTGTCCTTGAGCAGGGAAGCACCTGGTATTTTACGATCACGCTGACGGAGACGGCCGGTACCGCCACCACGCTCACCGGCTTTTCGATGGGCGGGGTCGACTATTCCGCGCAGATCCCCCGGCTGTTCGGCACAGCCGGCATCCCCGGGAAGGGTTCCATTGTTGCCAACATGACCGCAACCGGGATCGCCGCGCCGGCTACGCTGTCTCTTGTCTTCAGCGGGGTCGATCCCGGCGGAAAAACATGGACGCAGTCCGCGTCGGCTTCGCTCGCCGGTCCGCAGGCAACCGCCGCCCTGTCCCTGATCAGCGTCCCGTCCGCCGTTTACCAGAACCCGGCCGCCGCTTCCAATTGCCAGTGGACCCAAAGTCTGGTCGTTCAGGAACTCAACGGATACAGTGTCACGCTGAAAAGCTTTAACCTCGCGGGCAACGACGAAGGTTCGCAGATCGCCGCGTACTTTGGCTCGACTCAGTTGAATGCGTTCGGTTCATTGCAGACGACACTCTGCTGGCCGCAAATTACGCCGCCGCAAACTCTGACCTACCAGGTGGGTGGCGTCGACAGTAAGGGCAACAATGTTACGGCGTCGGCCTCCGCGATTTTCAACGGCGCTCCGATCACGGTGAGTTCACTGTCGGTCTCCGCGTCGGCGGGAACTTTCCAGATCGCAAACAGCTCCCAGAGCACCTCGTCAACCGTCGCGGTGAATGTTGCGGCGGGTGTCGCGTGGTCGGTTTCCACGCTGCCGGCCAACCAGACCACAGCCTGGTTGTCGGTCAGCCCGACATCGGGTGTCGGCCCGGCCAACGTAACAGTGACCGCCAACGGCGCGGGGCTCACAGGCAGCACTGCCACGGGAACTCTCACTTTTCAGGCGCCGCAGGCCTTGCCTTCATACGTCAATCTCCCGGTGAGCCTCACGATCGGTGGTAATCCCGTCGTGATCAACGCGGGTGGCGTGGTTCCCGTAGACAGCACTGCCACGGTGATACAACCCGGTTCCTGGGCCTCAATCTACGGCGCGAATCTGGCTGCCGCGACCACAGTATGGAACGGCAATTTCCCGACATCGCTCGGCGGGGTCACTGTCACGGTCGATAACAGACCCGCCTATCTCTGGTTTGTCAGCGCCGGGCAGATCAATTTCCAGGTGCCCGCCGACACCTCCACTGGACCTGTAAATGTGACCGTCGAGAATTCAGTCGGCAGCGCGACTGCGACGGTTACGATGGCACAACAAGGTCCGGCATTCCTTCTGCTCGCGGATGGCAAGCACGCCACGGGTCTGATCTTCGACCCGAACGGCGGCGGATCTCAGGGCGGCGGGACCTATGATCTGCTGGGGCCGACCAGTGCGGGCGCGGGATTCCGTCCCGCAAAAGCTGGCGATCCAGTCGTGCTGTACGGTATTGGCTTCGGCCCGACGAATCCTTCGGTACCGCCAGGTCAGCTCTATTCAGGCGCAGGCGCGCAGCTTATTACCAGCCCTCAGATCACGGTGGGCGGCGTCCCTCTTCAACTCAATTTCGCGGGCATCGTGGGAGCAGGCCTGTATCAGTTCAACTTTTCCCTGCCCGCGAATCTGGCAAGCGGAGATCAGCCGCTCCAGGCAACCGTAAACGGAGTCCAGACGCCACTGAACGTATTTGTGCCCGTTCAATAGTCCGCAGGCAATCGACCGAAGAACCGGCAGGGACGCGACGGCCGTCGCGTCCCTGCCGGTCCACGCAAAAATGTCTTTCGACGCGCGTCGCGCCCCGTGCGCGCCGCTACAATGAGAATTCCGTGTCTTTCACCGTTGAAGAGCAACTCACTTATATCCGCAAGGGCCTTGCCGAACTGATCCGCGAGCAGGACCTTCGGGCGCGTATTCTATTGCGCGCCAAAGAAGGCCGTCCGCTGCGCGTGAAGGCGGGCTTCGACCCGACCGCGCCCGATCTGCATCTGGGCCACGCGGTCCTGCTGCGCAAGCTGAAGCACTTTCAGGATCTGGGACATCGCGTCGTCTTTCTGATCGGCGATTCCACGGCGATGATCGGCGACCCGACCGGCCGCAACGCCACACGGCCGCCGCTCACCCGCGATGAGATTCTCGCGAACACCGAAACATATAAGGCGCAGGTGTTCAGAATTCTCGATCCGGATAAGACCGAGGTCCGCTTCAACAGCGAGTGGCTCGGCAAGATGGGTTACGAAGACATCGTGCGGCTCTGTTCGCGCTATACAGTGGCTCGGCTGCTGGAACGCGACGATTTCTCCAAACGCTACAAAGACGGCGTGGCGATTTCCATGCACGAGTTGTTGTACCCGCTGGCGCAGGGCTACGACTCGGTCGCGCTCGAATGTGACGTCGAGATGGGCGGCACCGATCAAAAGTTCAATCTTCTCGTCGGGCGCGAATTGCAGAAGGATTATGCGCAGCCGCAGCAGATTGTGGCGACGACGCCGCTGCTCGAAGGCCTCGACGGTGAGAAGAAGATGTCGAAGTCGCTCGGCAACTACATCGGCATCACGGAACCGGCCGAGGTCATGTTCCGCAAGATCATGTCGATCAGCGACAGCCTGATGTTCCGCTACTACGAACTGCTCACCGACACCAGTATGAGCGAAATCGCGGCGATGCAGGAACGCATCGCGAAGGGTGAACTGCATCCAATGACGGCCAAGATGGAATTGGGCCGCGTCATCGTGGCGGATTTTCATTCTGTCGCCGATGCGGGTCGCGCGGCGGAAGAGTTCAGCCGCGTTGTGCAGCGGAAAGAAGTGCCCGCGGACGTGCCCGTGGTTCCGCTGCCTGAGGGCGTGCTGGCCGCGAACGGGATGATCCACGTGGAGAAACTGATTGCGCGGATCGGGCTGGCGGAATCGGTGGCGGACGCGAGCCGCAAGCGTAAGGCGGGGGCGATTGAAATCAACGGTCAGCGCGTAACCGAGTTGCTGATTCCCGCAACAGGCAGCGAGTTGCTGATCCAGGTGGGGAAAAACTGGCGTCGCGTAACGCTGAGTTAGACCGAATGCCCCCACAGCAGCCGGTAAACCACTGATTTTCCGCGTGGCGCAGGCGGTTTCGCCTGCGTTCCTCGAATTATGTGACCGCTACTGGTCGCCGGTTTCTTCCACGAACTTTTCCACCGGTACGCGGTAAAGCGCTGGCTTGCCGTGGCGGTCGCTCACAAAGAAGATACTCTGGCTGTCCGGCGCGAAGGTCACCGTCACCAGCGCAGGATCCGAAGCGTGATGTTCGCAAAGCGTCAGTTCGCGTTTCGCCACTCGCAGCAGAATGATGATGTACGCGGAAGCTTTGCTGCGGCTCGCGCCGGCGAAGACCGAGGCATCGGAATTCGGCGCGAATGTGCCGAACTGGCTGGTGCGGGCGATCGGCTGGTCGGTGGAATCGTCGGGTGAGTTCTCCCGGAGCGTGATCAGTTGTTTCGGATCGTCGGGCACATGCAGATAGAGCAGAGTGTGGCCGGTCGGCGACCAGAGTGTCTCTCCGGTAACGCCTGCCGCGAGCGAAAGCTGCTTCTTGCCGGTGCCATCGATATTCACCAGCCAGAGCGCGCCGTTCTGCCGGTAGAGAATCTGCGAATGGCGCGGACGCGCCATCACGAGATCGATCTTGCCTTCCCCTTCGAGAATCGGACCCGTCTTTTGCAACGCGACCCGCATGATGCGCGAGCCTTCCGCAAAAAGCACGGAGCCATCGGCCGCGACAGTCAGCCCGCCGAGCGTGGAACCGTCGGGCATTTTGTAGATATCGTGCGGCTTCGACACGCCGCTTGCCACGCTTTGCAGCACCGGGCCGTCGAAGAAATACAGATAGCGGTCGTCCGGTGAGAGAGCGAAGCTGGTGACATCCAGCGCGGCGGCGCTGGTCAGTTGCTTCGATTCGCCGCCCTTCAGATCCAGCCGGTAAACCTGACGGCTGCCATCGCGTTCGCTCCAGTAGACCATCGCGTCACCCCGCTTCGTAAACTGGCGGAGATGCGGCGCGGTCAGCCCGCTCGAAAAAGAGGGGTTCGTCAGGCGAATGACTTCAAGTTCCGTGGCGGGATCGGAGTAGCGCTTCCATTCCGAAGAGGAAACGGCGCCGACGGCCATCGACATGAAGTTGCGCCGCGAGATGGGATGCGTGCCGATATCCGAATTTTATCGTCAGGCAACCGACGGCATTACACTGGTCCGTTGAGCCAGATTCCCAATCGCACACTCTACACGGGCGCCACCATGCCGGCAATCGGACTTGGCACGTTCGGTTCCGACCATATTTCGGCCGTTGAAGTCGCCGAGGCGGTCAGGGGAGCCATCGGCGCGGGGTACCGGCATCTGGATTGCGCATCGGTTTACGGCAACGAGCACCGGATCGGGCCCGCGATTCAGGAGAGCGGAATTCCGCGCGGTGAATTGTGGGTCACTTCGAAGCTGTGGAATGACCAGCATTCGCAGGTGATCGAATCGTGCCGGAAATCCCTGGCCGATTTGCGGCTGGAGCATCTCGACATGTACCTGGTTCACTGGCCGTTTCCGAATTTCCACCCGCCCGGATGCAGCGTGGATTCGCGTAGTCGCGACGCCAGCCCCTACATCCACGAAAACTTCATGAAGACGTGGCGAGAGATGGAAAAGCTGGTCGATATCGGCTTGACACGGCATATCGGCACGTCGAATATGACGATCCCAAAATTGAAACTCCTGCTGCGCGACGCGCGCATCAAACCTGCCGTCAACGAGATGGAACTGCACCCTCATTTTCAGCAGCCGGAGCTGTTCGATTTCGTGCGGGCGAACGGTATTGAGCCTATCGGCTATTCGCCGCTGGGCTCGCCCAACAGACCGGAACGGGACCGGACGCCGGATGACACGGTCGACGTGGAAGATCCCACGATCGTGGGGATCGCGGAACGGCTGGGGCTTCATCCGGCGGCGGTCTGCATCAGGTGGGCGGTGCAGCGCGGGCAAACGCCGATTCCGTTTTCGGTGAAGCCGCAGAACTATATGGCCAATCTGGAGTGCCTGAAATCCGCGCCGCTGACCGACGCGGATATGCGCGCCATCGCGGGCATCGACAAGGGTTGCAGGCTGATCAAGGGCCAGGTTTTTCTCTGGAAGGACAATCAGAGTTGGGAGGATTTGTGGGATATGGACGGGGTGATCAAGGCATGAAGGCCGCATACTTACCTGGCAACAGCACCACCGATTTGCGCGAAGCCGCGGTCCCCGAACCGGGCCATGGCGAAGTGCTGCTGCGCATGAAGGCGTCAACAATTTGCGGCTCCGATATCCGCTGCATTTATCGCGAGCACCTGGGCAAAGGCCCGGAAGGCTATCAGGGCGTGATCGCGGGCCATGAACCCAGCGGACAGATTGTGAAGACCGGGCCGGGTTGCCGCCACTTCGGCGTGGGCGCGCGCGTCATCGTCTATCACATTTCTGGCTGCGGGATTTGCAACGATTGCCGGCGCGGCTACATGATTTCCTGTACCAGCGACAAGTACCGGCGGGCTTACGGATGGCAGCGCGACGGCGGCATGGCGGAGTATCTCCTGGCCGAAGAGAAAGACCTGATCCATTTGCCGGACGAGCTCTCCTACACCGACGGCGCGCAGGTGGCGTGCGGGTTCGGCACGGTTTACGAAGGCCTCGAAAAGATTGGCATCAGCGGCAACGACTCGGTGCTGATCACGGGACTCGGGCCGGTCGGGCTGGCGACCGGAGCGCTTTGCCGGAAGATGGGCGCACAGAGGATTATCGGCATCGATGTGCTGGAGACTCGAATGAAACTCGCGCTCGATCTCGGCCTGTGCGATGAAGTGCTGCGCAGCGGCCCGGATAATGTGGCTGACGTGCGGCGGCTGACCGGTGGGCACGGCGTGGAGCGCGCAGTGGATTGTTCGGCCAACGACGGCGCTCGCGCCACGGCGATTCGGGCTACGCGTAAGTGGGGCCGCATCGTGATGCTGGGTGAAGGCGGCCGCGTGGAGTTCAATCCGTCGCCCGATATTATTCACGACCAGAAGACCATCTACGGATCCTGGGTGACGTCAACATGGCTGATGGATGAGCTGGTAGAGCGGCTGGTGCGCTGGAGCCTGCATCCGGAAGATCTGGTGACGCACCGGTTCGAACTGGATCGCGTGGGGGACGCCTACACATTGATGGCCTCCGGCGAGTGCGGCAAAGTTGCGGTTTGTTTCGATGAAGAGCTGAAATCGGCCTGAGTTCGCGACGATACGGCGGCCGATCATCAGTATCAAAGGGGCCCACGCGGATCGAAAAAAACGAAGCCATTTCAGGCCACATTGAGCATGGCCGGGGCGTTTCTGCCGCATTCGGCGCTTGTATTTCAGGCCAGAATTGCAGTGGCAACACGCATTGCGGGGCGTTCCGACGAATGGGGTTCTTTTACCCGAGGCCGCCTTTCTCAAGCCAGTCCTCGACCCGCATAGGCAGCCAATTGCAGGGAATGTCGGGGCCGGCGACCGCTTCGATTCTGCGAGCGGCTTCCTGCTCGGGATTGACAATCGTCACTTCGGCGGCCCCGGTAATCGGATGATGGGCAGCCATCGATTGATTTAAGCAGCTTTGGACACAGCCAGGAAAGCCGTGCTCAGGGTAACTACGTCAACATGCAACTCCAGAAGGTTGCCGGGTTTATCCGAGATCTGCGGCAGATGCTCCGCAACGGCGGAGACTCCGGGGCGTAATTCGCTGTCGAGCGAGGCCGCGAGCAACCGGACCAGCCGGTCCGTGGCTGGCCCGATGCGATCGTCTTCGTTCTCCCATTTTGAGATCTTCGTTCTATCCGTATGAAGATAACTGCCAAACTGATCGCCGCTCAGCCCGAGGTGCTTTCGAAGGAACCGAAGCTGTTCGCCGGTCAGGCGCGCGGGACTGCTCGCCAGCGCCTGCGCAATAGCGCGATGAATCTTCGCCATGCGGGGAATGATCACGTCCTGATTTCCGCATTTTGGGCAGTCCGCGACTTCGACGCCCTGCAGGATAACGTTCGAGAGACCACTCTCGGTGTACCGGTAATTGCGGCGCTCCGGGGTGATCTTTGCCTCGCAGTTCGTGCACTCGTGAGTCTTTGCACTACGTGTGGTACTCATGGCCTAAGTCCTCTTAAATACGGTAATCAATACGGCCTGCCCGGGCCTGAACGTAAACACCACCGCGACGCGGCATTGATCGGAGGTGAATCCTTCAATTCGGTACTTCCAGCTACCAGTCCTGATGTCTTTTTCGGGGGCCATGGCAACGGCTCCGGATCTACAGGCTGTAATGACATCCTCCGTAGTAAGCCCGTCGTTGATCAGTTCCTCGCGGAAATGTCTGGTATAGCCGACAGTTCCTTCTCCGATGCATGCGTTGAGTTTTGCCTTAGCGTCATCCTTTCCGAGCGGCTGATCCTGCACTTGTTGGCATTATACCAACCTGGACTTCTGGCGGCGGATATTGGGAGGCGGGCAGCAGTCCTGCCTTGACTCACGCCGGGCCGTAATGCTACTTTATACGCATTGTGTTTATTTTTACGCACATCGGACAAATCGAGGCGTTATGAATCGTCGGAAGGCAGCGCAACTTCTCGCAGCGATGCTGCTTCCGTATATCGCGGCCGCCCAGACGCCGTCAGTCGCCGGCGATAAACTTCAGTTCGATGTCGCGTCAGTCAAGCTGAACAAATCCGGCGATCCCGGAACGGCCAATGTCTCCATGGGGCCGGGGAGCGCCTTCGTTCCCACGGGCGGCTTCTTCCGCGCGGTCAGTTATCCGCTTTACACCTACCTCGCGTTCGCGTATAAAATCCTGCCGAACCAGGATCTTCTCCTGCGCTCGCAGTTGCCGGACTGGGTCACCACCGAGCATTTCGATATCGAAGCGCGTGCGGCCGGCAATCCCGATAAAGACCAGTTGCGCCTCATGATGCGTGCTCTCCTCGCCGATCGTTTCCGGCTCGCGATTCACAGCGAAACCAGGGAAGTTCCCGTGCTCGCGCTGGTTCCGGCGAAGCCAGGCAAAACCGGGCCGCGAATCCGGCCGCATGCGAACGATCCGCCGTGCATCCCGAATCCGCCGCCGGACCAGATCGACGCCCGGTTCCCCTCGCTTTGCGGAGGCATCGTAATCATGCCGCACCCGCCCGTTTTTATGAACAAATACGGCGCGCGAAATGTCACTATGGGATTTATCGCGAATTCATTCAAAGGCATGGGACACCTGGATCGGCCCGTGATCGATCAGACAGGGCTCGAAGGTAATTTCGATTTCGCGCTCGAATGGGTGCCGGAAGTGAATGGTCCGGGGTCTGCCGCGTCCGCGGCGCAGTCCGAGCCTTCGGGGGCGACGTTTCTGCAGGCTTTGTCAGAGCAGCTCGGGCTCAAACTGGAATCGCGAAAAGGCTCGGTGGACGTTCTGGTTCTCGATCACGTTGAGCACCCGTCCGGAAATTAAAGATGATCCAATCGATTTTCATCTCTCTTCTGCTGCTGGCGCAAAGTACCGCGCCGTACGCACCCACCGGCAAGCTGGTGGACATCGGAGGTTATCGCGTTCATCTGCATTGCACCGGCGAGGGCAAGCCCACTGTAATGGTCCTCGGTGGCGGCTTCTCTTTCGACTGGGAACTGGTCCAGAACGCGGTTGAGAAATTCACGCAGGTCTGCACTTACGATCCCTCAGGGACCATATGGAGCGACCCCGGACCAGGTATCGGATGCCAGGCGCGTGTCGACGAAATCCATCGCCTGCTCCCGGCGGCCGGACTGGAAGGCCCATTCATACTCGTCGGATATTCGGCAGGCGCGATCGCCGCTCGTCTCTACGCGGCGGAATACGCGAGCCAGGTCGCCGGTATCGTGCTGGTTGACCATGCGTTCCTGCCGGAGAGTTCGCCGCCGCCTCGCGACATGGAGCACAAGTCCTCGCCGGATTTCGATACCCCGCCGGTTCTCCTCACTCAGACGCCAATTGTCGCGACAGTGGAAGACGATCCGGCCTTTGCGAAACTGCCCGAGCGCATCCGGCAGATGCATCGCTGGGCCGATTCGCTCAACCCCACGTTGCCGACCGCCGAAACTGCGCTTGCGTGCGCGCACGATGCGGCGGCTGCTGAAAAAGGTGCGCATCCACTGGGCCGGATTCCGCTCGTCGTGGTCAGCACGACGAACGATTCCCCGGGATACGCGGAATTGCAAGGCACGCTGCTCTCGCTCTCGGAGAACAGCCGGCAACTGATCGCGGCGAAGAGTTTCCACTCGGTCGAGATCTCGGAACCCGATGTGATCACGTCCGCGATACGGCAGGTTATCGAAGCCGCGCGAGAACGGGTAAAGTGAAAGGACCGATCTCTGAATATGCCATCACAAAAAGATTCGTCGAAAGCCGACCAGGGCCTGAGCCGCCGCGAACGGCAAATCATGGATATCCTGTTTTCACTCGGCCGAGCCAGTGGGCCTGAGATTCAGGAGCGGCTTCCCGACCTGGTGAGCTATTCCGGCGTGAGAACGATTCTGCGCGTGCTCGAACGCAAGGGCCACGTGCATCATGTCGAGGAAGGGCTTCGCTACGTTTATCTGCCGGTGGTGGCGCGTGAGACGGCGAAGCAATCCGCCATGGACCGGCTGGTGGCGACGTTCTTCGATGGCTCAATGAAGGCAGCCGCGGCGGCATTTCTGGATCCCGCGGGCACGAAGCTGTCCGACGATGACCTGCAGGAACTGGGACGGATGATTCGCGAGGCGCGCAGGGGGAACAAGTCATGACGACGGCCGATGTCATTCTCGCGCTGGCCAAAGCGACGTTGCTGTTTCTCGCGGGCCTGGCTTTCCTGCGCTTCTCGCGGCGAGCGGCTCCGGCGGTTCGCCACCTGATTTGCCTGTGCGCAATCGGTGGGTCGCTCGCGGTTCTGCTGACATTGTTTATTGCGGAACCAGCCGTGGTGATTCACCTGCCGCCGATCGCCGAATCCGCAAGGGCGGTCGGCACCGGCTCGAAGGCCTGGTCATTAGCGGAGTTCGCCGCCGCAGTGTGGGCGTGTGGATGCGCATTCGTGATGCTTCGCTTTCTGATCGGATGTGCAATATTGGCGCGGGTTCGCCGTTCCGCCACGCCGTTTATGGTGGATAATGCTGTAGCCGGCGTGAGCGTGCTTGCCGCCGATGTGGGCGTACCCATGATGACGGGCCTCTTCCGCCCGGTGATCCTGATGCCACGACAGGCTGCGGCATGGCCGGAATCGCGGCGTCATGCCGCGATTCGTCATGAGCTGGCTCACCTGAAGCGCGGCGATCTTCGCACCAATTTCGCAAGCCTGATCGCGTGCGCGATTTATTGGTTTCATCCTCTCGTCTGGGTTCTGACCCGGCAGTTGCGCGCGGAACAGGAAGCCGCGTGCGACGACGTCGTGATCCGCGGCGGCTTCGATTGCGCTGAATATGCCGAGGCGCTGGTCGAAACCGCTCGCCGCGCGGACGGGCGCCTTTTTCTCAGTTGTCCGATGGCGGGCCGCGCGGGCGTGAAGGCGCGTGTCATGCGGGTGCTGTCGTCCAAAACGGACAGGCCCGCTGCGGGCGTGATCGGGCGAATGTCAAAAGGCGTCCTGGCGGGGTTGGCGGTCACGCTGATCGCGGCGAGCGTGGTCGGCTCGGAGCGAGTGGAGCACATGGGACCCGGAGTGGCGCTGCCGGTCCTGATTCACAGCGTGACACCGCAATACTCCGCGACCGCGATGGCGGCGAAGCTGCAGGGCAAGGTGCGTTTGAAGGCCGTGGTTGGGTCCGATGGCGTCGCCAGGGACGTTGTTGTGGTCGATGGACTCGAGTCGCAACTCGACCGGAATGCGGTGGCTGCGGCGCGGCAATTCCGTTTCAAACCTGCGATGGATCACGCGCGGCCTGTCGCGGTGAGAGCGAGAATCGACGTGAATTTCCGTTTGCAGTGAGAGGCCGATGGGCTATCGGCCCCGGAACCGGTCGATTTCGCGGCGATCGCGTTTCGATGGTTTGGTATCGCGGGTTCCATCGAAGGCGAGCATCGCTTTGCGTTCCGCCGCGAGCTTGAGGCGGAGTTCCCGGCTGGCGTCGGTTTCTCGATAGAGCGTTTGCGCCACCGCGGCCGGGCCGCGCATATCGCTCGCGAGAAGAACTTCCACATGAAAATCGCCGTTTTCGTTTCTCACCTGGAGCTGATCGCCCACGCGGACTTCGCGCGACGGTTTGGCTGGCTGAGAGTTGGCTTCGATGCGACCGAGTTCGCAGGCGTGGGATGCAAGCGCACGGGTCTTGAAAAATCGGGCGGCCTGGAGCCACTTATCGATTCTCACACTGGGACGCGTGCCGGGCATGCTTGAAATAAAACAAGGGGCGGGAGTGCCGTTGAAAAACCTGCGCGGAAACTGCAAGCCGCCATCTGTTGGCGCTTAACGCAAAGCGTAACGCACAGCACGTAGACTGCGCGCGCTGCTATCTCCGGCAGCTCCGGTTTCCGGTGTACATCTACAGATTCTTCTCAGGCAGCCCGCCCCCGGGCTTTTCAGGTGGTTCTATGCAGCACCTCCCGATCCAAAGATTTAAGGCGTCCCAATGACGCCTACTCTGTGATCCCTTTTCATACCGCGACTTGATTGTGCTCCCATTGAAACAGAATGTCAATACCCCCTTCGGGGCGTTCTCGATAGCGCTTAATTTGCCGATGGCAATTCCGCGCGCGTCACCACAACCACATCCGCGGTGCCCGTTCGCGCGTCCAGCCTCAACCCCAGTTGTTGTTGCAGAGCCGTGAAGATTGAGATGCCACCGGGATCGACCGGAGGCTGCTGATTGGGGGAAGCGCCGGCTGCGGACGGGTTCAGGCTCGGGTCGGGCGTCCATTCGAGCCGAAAGTCGAACTTGCCAGTGAAGCCTGTCATATCCGTTACAGGTCGTCCAACCTGACCCTCGGAAAGAAAATGCGCCAGCATCGGCATATCGACACGCGACGCAGTCAGGATGCCCCGTCCACCGCCCGTCTTTAGTTCGGCATCACCGGGCGTGGAATCCCGCTTCATCTTCGGGCCGTTCTTCGCCGCGACCAACGCGAATATCGGCATCGGTTTCGATTCTTTGCGAAGTTCCAGTTGAAAACGATCGGCGAGCAGACGCTGTAGACGCAATCGGATTGGTTCGTGGAACACGAGAATCTGCTCCTGGGTCATGGACTGCGGATCTCCGCCGGTCGCGGTGGCCGGTTTCGCCTGGATGTCGAATCTTGTGGAATTGAGCCACGCCGGTCCGCCAATAATCTGATCGTCGGAAATGTCGTAAGCGATTTTCATCAGAAAGCGCAGGGTCGCATGAGTGACAAACAGCCGGCCGCCCGCCGCGAAATCGATCTTCAATGCGCTATCGGGATCGCTTGGTTTGATCGACGCTGTTTCGAACGCCGGAAGCGACGATGCCGCCACCACCGAAATCTGCGCCTTACTTTGTGTTGCGAGAATCAACGCCGCCACCACGAGAACCGCAATGACCGCTGACCCGGGGGTGGGCATAGTCATGGGCGCCGCCGGTCGCGTGATGCCGAGCAGGCGGGCGACGCGGTCGGAGAGCGAACCGCCGTTGGCCGCGAGCGCGGGATTCAGATGGTTGGGGCGGCACGATTCCAGTTCGGTCAACGCGCGCACGTAGGTGAGGGGATCGCCGCACAGGGATACGGCGATATCGTCACAGCAGAGTTCACGTTCGCGCCGCATGTCACCGGACACCAGCCAGACCGCCGGATGATAGAAGAGCAGCGCCTCCACGACTCCCTGCAGAACGTTGACCAGATAGTCGTGCCGTCGGATGTGCGCGAGTTCGTGAGCAAGAAGCGCTTCAATGAGCGCGGGCTCAAGCCCGGTCAGCGCGCCGAGCGGCACAAGGACGACAGGCCGCAGCCAGCCGACAACCGTTGGCACCTGAACCAGGGACGATACGACAAGACGGACCGGCAGCGACAGATTCAGGCGCGTGCGCAGGCGGTCGAGGTCGTGCTGCCATCTCGCGGGGGCCTGGCGGACCGACAGAGATCGCATGCGCGACGCCATGATCCAGCAGCCGGCGAGCCGCAGCCAGAACAGGACAGCGCCAAGGAACCAGGCCGGCACGATCCAGGTTGCCGCGCCGTCGCGCCATGTGCGGAGCGCAGTTGCGGTCATAGACGCGAACCGGATCGGGCTTGTGGTCAGGGTCGGTGACGCAATTGTTCCGGTAGCCATCGCGGCTGATTGGGCTGACTCGTTCGGGGCAGACAACCCGAAAGTCACGATGGGCGCGAGCGCCATCGCGAGAAGCCCGGCGCATGCCAGGAAATAACGAAATCCGGGGGGCCGTGTCCGGCCCAGGCAGATTCTCGCCACCGCGTACAGGGCCGCGATCAGCGCTCCCTGCCAGAGAAAGTGAAGCAGCGTCCAGCCAAGCCGCTCTACCCACGGTCGTGCCGAAAGAAGCCGAATCAGATTCATGACGACTTCCCCTTGCCTTTCGTGAACACCTCGATCATGCGTTTAATCTCTTCCAACTCCGCCTTCGACGCCGGTTTCGCCGATAGCGCGCCCAGCATCAGCTCGCTGGCCGAGCCCTGAAAAGCGCGGGTCAGAAGATCGCCAATGATCTGCTTCTGCGTTTGCTCTTTGGGAATTCCCGCTTCGTAGACGTGAGATCGGAAGCGCTCGCTGCGGATGACGAGGCCTTTATCGATCATTACCTGCATCTGCTTGAGCGTGGTCGTATAGCCGCTGTCTTTGTTCAGCGCCTCGTGAACTTCGCGGACAGTCGCCGGGCCGAGACGCCAGAGAGCGGCCAGAATATCCAGTTCAGCATCGGTGGGAAGCGGAAGTTGACTTGTCGCGGAGCGTTTCGGAGGCATCTGACAACAGCATAATACGACATCTCTCGTATGTCAACGAGTAATCTCGTATAACTGACGCCTGGCAGGCGCCGCTCGCACGGGTCAGTCACCCGGGATTCCCGAATATATAAATGATCCGCAAAGACTTTCGTGGAAAGCGGCAGTGTTGCCGAATTGCAACTCAATGTTAACCCTGTACACACCGAACGTTCAGCCGTTCTTCAGGCGTGGCTCCGATACTGCGGTGTGACTCTCCCCCATACACGTTTCTTTACCGCGGTTCCCGGCAACAAGGAAGGACTCTCTATGAAAAAACTCTTAACGATCACAGCAATAATGGCCGCATCTCTCTCAGTTGCACAAGCCGACGTCATCACCGCCTGGAGCTTTGAAAACGAGGCAATAGCCGTTAATAACAGCCCGGCTCCTTCGACAGGTTCTGGCGCCGCCAGCTCGATTGGCATGGCCACCTACGCGACCCCAGGCGTCGGAGTCACCACCGACGACGTCGATGCGGGTGCTGCCGGCGATACAGGCACGAACGGCAATGCCGATCTCACTAATATCTGGCGCGTCCGCGCACAGGCCGCGACTGGCGGCGGAGCAGCAAATGGCTGGTCGAGCCTTGCGCCTGTCGGGGCGCAGGGCGCCGTGTTCGCCGCAAGCACTGCGGGCTACACCAATATCAATGTCAGCTTCGACTGGTATGCGACGACTCAGGGTGAGGCGAATCTGCAACTCCAGTACACCACGGATGGCGTCACCTGGAAAAATGTGCCGCTGACCCTCTCCGGATCGGATGCCGGCTTGACGCTTAAGACCAACAGCTCTTCCACCAATACGGTCAGCGGGTCGTATGTCAGTATCACCGGGGGTGGGCAGGGTTGGTTCACCGGATTGACCGCGACCATCGCCGATCCGAATGCGGCAAACAATCCCAGGTTCGCGATTGAGCTGGTGAACGCCTCGACAGGCGCCGACAATATCAGCGCTTCAGGAGGCGCCCTGAATAACAGTTCGGGCAACTGGCGGTTTGACAACGTCGCGATTATGGGTACTTTTACCGGCTTCACGGCGGGGAATCTGGTGCTCTCGCGTAGCGTCTATACCGGCGACGCGAGCACCGTGGTCGTGGGCCAGGCGTTGCCGCCGGTTTGTCCGGCGAGCGCCAACACGGCGTCGGCCGGCGCCTGCGCGGGCAAGGCCACCGATAATGGCGCGTATCCCTCCACCACCAGCACCAACAACGTTTTTAATAACGACGTTGTCGACGGAAGCTTCGGAGTCACCTCGCCCATCATTCTCGATCAGATCACTCCATCGGGTACCACAGTCAACAGCTTCGAGGTTCCCGGCAACATGATCGTTACCAGCTTCAGCTCCAAATCCGAGCTGGCGCTGAATCTGTCGACGGACGGAAGCGTGCTCACGTTCATGGGTTATGTGGCGGCGCCCGACACAGTGGATGTTTCGAACTCCAACACGCCCGGGGTCTACGATCCAACCAATCCGTCCGGAGCCAGTTATTACCGGGCCGTCGCCCAGGTGGGCGCCAACGGGGCGATCCAGGTCACGCCGACCAACGCCTATAACGGCAATAACGGTCGCGCGGCAATTCTGGCGAACGGGCAGTACTACATGGTCGGCAACGCCAACAACGGAACCGCGACGCCGGCCAACATCGTGGACTCGACCGGCGTCGAAATCGCAACGCCCGGGCAGGCGGCAAATACGGTGCCGACAGAGGTCGGAAACTTCAGCATCGCGCAGGTAACCAATCCCGCCACGGGCACGACTTACGCCGCGGACAAGCTGGGCAAGGACAATAATTTCCGCGGCCTGACCATCTTCAACAACACCATCTACGCAAGCAAGGGCAGTGGCTCCAACGGAATCGACACCGTTTATCAGGTCGGAACGGCGGGCACCCTGCCGACTTTGCCTAACGCGGCCGCCGCTCCGATTACCGTTCTTCCCGGATTCCCCACCGCCTCGGCAAAGACAGCTGGCGCCACCAACGACTATCCGTTCGGTCTCTGGTTCGCCAACGCTAACACGCTGTATGTGGCCGATGAGGGCGATGGCGTATTGGCCGACGCGGCCGGCAGCAAGACCGCAGGCCTGCAGAAATGGACCCTGTCAGGCGGCACGTGGACAATGGCCTACGTACTTCAGAACGGCCTGAACCTGGGCCAGCCCTACCCGATCGCGAATTACCCGACCGCGCTCAACCCCGCTACCGCCGGTCTGCGCAACATCACAGGCATAGTGAACTCCACCGGAACCGTGACCATCTACGCCGTGACATCCACTGTGAGCACGAACGGCGACCCGGGTGCCGACCCCGATAAGCTGGTGTCCATCACCGATACGCTGGCAAACACCACCGCTACCGGCGCCTCGGCGGAAACCTTTACCACTCTGCGTACCGCTGTCGCGGGTGAAGTCCTGCGCGGCATATCGTTCACTCCGAGCTCAACCTCAATGTCCGATGTTCCGTTGATCCTCTCGGCCGCCAGCCCCAGCGTGACTTCGATTGCGCAGGGCGGCCTGGCCTTCGCCGTCGGTCAGAATCTCGCGCCCGCAGCCGGCGCACCCGTGGGGACTCCGCCTGCTACCTTCGATGGAACTTCGGTCTCCATCAAGGACGCGACCGGAGCAACCACCAGCGCGCCGCTGATCTTCGTCTCGTCCGGCAAGTTGACCTTTCAGGTCCCCTCGACCGTCGCGCCCGGGAAGGCTCAGGTGACTGTGACGGCCCCCGGATCGACCCAGACGGCAAGCAACGTTCTGATCGCCCCCGTCGCGCCCGCGCTGTTCACCGCGAACGGGAACAGCCTGCTCGTGGGCTGGGCGATTCGCGTAACGTCCGGCGGGACGGTAACCGTAGAGGCGGCCCTGACCGCGAACGCGGATGGATCGTACACGTCCGCGCCGATCAACATGGGCGCGGCGACGGATAAGGTCTACCTGGCGTTTTACGCTACGGGCGTGGACGCGGCCGGCCTGGCCAACGTCGCCGTAACCGTGAACGGAGTCACCGCGCCGGTGTTGTATGCCGGCAATGGAGGCTATCCCGGCATCGATCAGGTTAACGTGATGCTGCCGGCATCGCTGGCGGGCTCGGGAACGGTGACGCTGCAGCTCACAGCCTCGGGCATCGCCGCGAACGCGGTGCAGGTCGCGATTCAGTAGAACGCCACGCGCGGATGCTGACAGGGCAGGATGCCGTCCCATCCTGCCCTGAACCGTCATTAGCATGCGGTTCGCAAGCAAGCGGTTTTCAGCTCGCTTAGTTTTCCGACGGACGCTCCGCCCTGTCGATCACGAACACTTCGACCTGGCCTTTCTGTGTTTCCAGCCTGAGTCCCAGTTGTTCTTTGAGCGCCGTGAACAGAGATGGGCCATTCGAATCGCCCGCCTGCTCCGGATCCCACTCGAGCGCGACATCGTACGTGCCTTGCAGTCCGGTTTTATCCAGCACGACCCGGCCGAGTTTATTGCCGATGTATCCGGCCAATTGCTCCAGGGACGCTTTCCCCGTCATTCGCGCCTTGCCCGGCCCACTGTCCGTATTCATAAATGTGCCGGGACCGTCCGCATTCGCTTTCATCTTTGCTCCGCTTTTATCGGGCAGAAGGGCATACACGGTCATCTCGCGGGTTTCCTCATGAGTCTTCACCCCAAAGCGATCCGCCGGCAAATCCTGTAGCATCGTTTTCAATTGATCGGGTTCAATCTTCTCCGGATTTTCCGTCTTCGCATCGATGTCAAACCGATCGCTGTCAAGCCATCCTTGCCCGCCCACGATCTGATCGCTCTGCAGGCGATACGCGGTCCGGATGAGAGCCTTTAGCGTGATGTTCGTAATCCTCATCCGCCCCGTGCCGTTGAGATCGAAGCCCGTGCCCGGAGCGGGACCACTCAGGCTGGGCCGAATGGCGACGACATCGAACGATTGTGACGGCTGTCCCCATGCAACGGGCAGAAACAGCAGGACACACCCCGCCACCGCCGACAGGCTTAAGTTCTGTTGAGTCAATTTTCAGACGCCCTCTCCGCGTTATCGATCACGAGCATTTCGACCTGGCCTTTTTGCGATTCCAGTCTGAGCCCCAATTGTTCTTTGAGCGCCGTGAACAGGGACGGGCCAGTAGAATCCGCCGTCGATTGACGATCCCATTCAAACGTAAAATCATACGCGCCTGTCAGCCCCGTTTTGTCCACCGCGAATCGCCCCAGCTGGTTGCCGAGATTGCTCGCGAGAACGGCCATCGTTTCAGCGGTGCCCGTCATTTTGGCCTTATCCGGTCCTTTGTTCGTGTTCATGCCTGGCTTCAGATCGCCGGAACTTGCCTTGAACTTCGGGCCGCCTTTGTCGACAAGCAAGGCGTAAACAGTGCCCTCACGCGTTTCCCAATGCACCTTGAGATGAAAGCGGTCCGCGAGTAAACTTTGCAGCAGAGGTTTCAAATCGTCGTCTGAGATCTTTTCCGGCGTGCCCGTCTTCGCCTCGATGTCGTACATCTCTGTATCGAGCCAGCCGGGTTCATTCGCCAGTTGGAAACTCAGGACGCCGTAGGCATTGCGGATCAGAGTCTTCAGAGAACCGTTGGTGATGACCAGCCGTCCGCCGTCCGAAATCTGGATTTGGGTATTCTGGCTGCCGCTCAGATCCCGCCGAATCGACGCGACCTCAAAGGACGGCGACGACTGCGCGTGCGCGCCGCAAAGAAAGACCAGAGCCAGGGCGGCGGCAGTTGGTAAGTGCACATTCACCTCAACCAGTAAACTGCCGCGCCGCCGGTTCGTTACATCAATTCGCCGACGCGCGTTCGACGCTATCGATCACCAGCACATTCACCGGCGCTTTCTGCGTCTCCAGCCTGAGCCCGAGTTGTTCCCGCAGCGCCGTAAAGATCGATGGGCTCAGGGAATCGGCTGCAGGTTCCGTTTCCCATTCGAAATCTACGTCGTAGCCGCCCGCCAACCCGGTCTTATCGATTGCCACGCGACCCAGTTCGGTCCCGATCGAGCGGGCGAATTCCTCCATCGATATTTTTGTTCCGATAATCCTGGCTTTTCCCGACCCGTGGCGTGTATTCAGAATCGTCATGGGCGCGTCAGGATCCGGCTTCAAACGAGGTCCGCTTTTATCCACGACCAGTGCATAAACCGGCAATTCCCGCGTTTCCCAGTGGAACTTCAGCGCGAAGCGGTCCACCAGCAGATTCTGCAGCAGAGGTTGCAGGTGTTCTGTGTCGATGCGTTCCGGCTGTCCGCTCTTCGCCTCGATGTCGTAGCGGTCGCTGTCGAGCCAGCCCGGGCCGCCGCTAACCTGTGAACTCTGCAGCATCCAGGCCGACCTGATCAGACTGTAGAGCGTCACGCTGGTGACTCTCAGGAGTCCGCCTTCGAACATATCGAAGCTGGTTCCTCGTGTCCCATCCGCGGCGGGACGTATGGAGGCGACCTCAAATTTCTGCGGCGATTGCGCCAGCGCCATAAGCGCGAACAAGCATCCGAATCCCGAAACTCTCAAAGTTCACCCCGCAAGGGTAAACCGTCCACCCGACGTTTCGTTACATTTTTAGTTCGCCGTCGCCTTCTCCATACTCTCGATCACGACAACCTGCACCGGTGCCTTCTTCACCGAATTCAGTCTCAAACCGAGTTGCTCCTGGACCGCGACGAAGATAGAAGGAAGCGTTTCGCCGGTCGCTTCCGATGGCGACCAATCGAGCTTGAAATCGAAGTTGCCGGTCAGGCCGGTGTTATCGATAACGGTCCGCCCGGCCATATCGCCCAGACCCTTCGCGAACTGCGACATCGGGATCTTTCGCCCCGTCATGGTGGCTCTGGCGTTGTTGGAAGAAACGTTCAATGACGACGGAATCAGGATGTTGTTATCGGCCGAAAATTTCGGCCCGCCTTTCCCCACGACCAGCGAATAAACCGGAAACTCCTTCATCTCCGTGTGATACTTCAGCCGGAAACGATCCACCAGCAGCGCCCGCAGAAGAGGTCTGAGTTGCTCGTCGCCGATCTGCTTCGGGCTGTCGATCTTTGCGAGAATGTCATATCTCTCATCGTTCAGCCATTTCGGAGCGCCAATAATCTGGTATTCCCTGATGCCGAAAGCTTCGGTGACCAGAAACCCGGCTGGCACGTTCCGCGCCGTATATCTTCCGCCCGGCTGCGGACCGGCGTCCAGACCGTGGCCATCCTTATCCGGCTTGATGGAAATAACGTCGAAGGCTTTCGGCATCGTCTGCGCGACGGCCCACGGTACAGCCACAATTGCAAGGGCTCCGATAACAGTCAGATGCAGCGTTCTCTTTGTCATGACCTTTACTACGTTTCCCGGCGGCGCAGGTTAACGGTGTCAGTTCCCCGACGCGCGTTCGGCGCTATCGATCACCAGCACTTCCACCGGCGCGCGCGTCGATTCCAGCTTCAACCCGAGCTGCTCTTCTATTGCGGTGAACAGCGAGGTTCCGGACGTATCCTGCGCGGCCTCGGGACTCCACTTCAACGTCAGGTCGAACTCGCCCGTGATGCCCGTTTTTTCAACGACGGCGCGATCCGACTGCATTCCCAGCGCGTCGGCGAGACTCTTCATATCCATCTGCTGGCCCATCAGGACGCCGTGACCGAGGCTGATCATCGGGCCGGAGCCTTTGTCGGCGAATGGATGCTCGTCGGATGCTACACCGGCCACAGGGTTCGTCGCGGCGGGTTTCAGCTTTGGACCACCCTTATTCACCACCAGGGCGAAGACGGGTAGATCTTTCGTCTCGCGATGAACCTTCAGCCTGAAACGATCCGCCAGCAGCGCCTGCAGCATCGGCCCCATCTGTTCCTGCGTTGGATTCACGCCCTCAGCGGCTTTCGCGAGGATGTCGTAGTGTTCTGTGTTCAGCCAATCCGGACCGCCCGACACCTGGTATTCCTTCAGGCGGTAAGCGATCTCGATAAGCAACTTCACCGGCACTCCCGTGGCGGCGAACCCACCGGGATGCGGGCCGATATTGACAGCGTTGTCGCCGACAGGATGAGGTTTTACGGACGCAACTTCGAACTTCAGTGGAGCTTGCGCAATGGCAAAGCCCGCGAGGAGCAACGCACATGCAAGCAGTGATGTTTGATTCATGCCCGTTATTACGCGTGGCGCGCAGGGCTGGTTCACAAGGCTGCTAATTTTCCGTCGGTACTCTTTCCGCTTTGTCGATCACCACCATGTCGAGCGGCAGTTTCTGCGATTCCAGTTTCAAGCCCAGTTGCTCCTGAATCAGCGTAAAAATGGAAGACCCGAAATCGCCCTTACTCAGCGCGGCCATCATCTCTTCCTGCGATCCGAACAGAGTCACCGTGAAATCGTAGCGCCCCTTCATGCCGGTGTTATCGACCACGGGCCGGTCCATCTCCGCTGAACGCATGTGTGACATGTCGTCGACCAGTTCCGGAATCGTGACGCTGGTGAAGACGATGCTGCCGCCGGTCATCCGCATATTGCTCTTCCCCGGATTTGCTGATTCGTGCATCAGCTTAGTGCCGTTCTTGCCCACCACCAACGCGTACACCGGCAGCTCTCGCTTTTCCCGATGCACCGTCATCTGAAAGCGCGCGGACAACAGCTTTTGCAGCATCAGCTTCGTGGCGTCGTCGGAAGGCGCGCCTGACGCCGTCGCCACGATGTCGAAACGATCGGTATGCAGCCAGTCGGGTCCCGCGATCTGGTAGTCCTTCGCGTCGTAAGCGGCCATGAGGCAATCGCGCAGGGTGACGTTTGTATAGGTGATGCGACCGGGGTCGCTGTTCAGGGAACTGCGGTTGCCCGCCGCCTTGCTGGGCTTGACCGACGCGGCGTCGAACTCCGCCGTTTGTGCATGGAGACATGCAGCAAAGGCGGCCAGCGCCAGAATCCCCTTGATGCGATTGGTCATAACTACCAGTCTAGTTTGCCGTCGGAATCCGCTCGGCGTGATCGACAACCAGAACTTCCACCAGCGACTTCTGCGGTTCGAGCCTGAGGCCCAACTGCTCCTGAAGCGCGGTGAAGATGGAAGGCCCTGCGTCCGTCGCTGCTTCGTCCACGGAATAGCTTAACGAGAAATCGAACGTCCCCGTGATGCCGGTCTCATCCAGCACCTTGCGGCCAGCCGGACGCGAGAGCGCCAGCGCAAGCGCTTCCATCGTGGAACCCTGTCCGATCAAGCGTGCCGGGGGAGCGAATATGACGGGCAAGTGCTGATCGCCGACGCTGGCGCGCAGTTTAGGTCCGCCCTTCGCGGCTACCAGCGCATAGACCGGCAATTCCTTCGCCTCGCGATGCGTCGCCAGTTTGAACCTTTCGGCGAGCAGCGACTGGAGCATGATCCGAAGGTCGGCCTGCGTTGCCTGCGGCGATGTTTTCGCGACTATGTCGTAGCGGTCGGAGTTCAGCCATGCCGGCCCCGACAACTGCCCCGCCCCGAGATCCCACGCCGCCGCAATGCATCCGCCCAGCGTCCAGTTGCCGATGTTGACGTTTCCGCCGACGCTCGGCACCCGGTATTTCCCGCTGGCGGAATCCATCATCCCGCCGCGCATCATCACAACGGCGTCGGGCGCTTTGCTGATCTTCACCGACGCCACATCGAAGGCGAGCGGCCCTGCTGCATAAGCCTGAGCCGCGAGTGCCGCAACCAGGAAGGTAACCTTTTTCACGACTTCAGCGTATAGTATTTCCAGTGTTCCGATGCGTCTAATCGTTCTTTTTCTGGGTAGTCTGCTCGCCTTCGGGCAAACTCCGGCGCCGCTACGGTTCGACGTCGTGTCCGTGAAGCCTGCCGGACCCCCTCACGACGGGCCCGCTGTTTACCGCGTCGATCCCGAGCGGATCACATTCGAACGGATGCCGCTGCTCCGATTGATCAACCTCGCTTACGGCCTCGATTGGGACCAGATCTCCGGTCCCGCGTGGCTCGCGACGGAGTCTTACGCGGTCGACGCCAAAATACCCCCGGGAACGACAAAAGAGCAGGTCAAGCTCATGTGGCAGACTCTTCTGGCGGAACGCTTCGGGATGAAGGTTCACTTCGTCACGAAAGAATTCCCGGTGTTCGAATTGACTGTGGCGAAGAACGGCCCGAAGCTGAAGGCGTCCGGCCGGGAACCTCGGGCGGAGGTTCCCGGTTTTCCTGTACTCCGCGGAGACTCCCGACATGGAATATCGATGGCCCCGCCACGAAATGTTCGCCAGACTTTTCGGGCATATTCGATGACGGAACTCTGCCAGAATCTCGCTTGGCCAGTGAGCACGGAAGGCCAATCCGGTTATGTCGGCTATTTCTCCGCGGGCCGCGTGGTCGACAAAACCGGACTCGATGGAACCTACGATTTCACGCTGGAATTCGCCGGCCGCTTTCAAAGCGGGGCGTATCCGGCGCCGCTGCCCGATGGGGAGCTTGACACGGATCCGGATTTATTTGGCGCGCTTCAGCAGCAGCTCGGCTTAAAGCTGGAGCGGAAAACAACTCCGCTCGACGTCGTGGTCATCGATCACGCCGAGCGGGTTCCGACGGAGAACTAGTCGGTAGTGGCGGCGGCCTGAGAGCTCGGCGCTTCGCGTCAATCGTAAAATCCGCCAGCGATACGCCCGGAATCTCGCGCTCGATCTGGAAATAACTCAGCGGCGCTTTTGTCGTAACCGTTGCCTGCGTGGCATCTGGGCGGGTCGGGAACGAATGCCCCTCGATCGGATTGAATCCGAGCGTGGCTGGAAAGGGCGAGTAAGAGATGGTCCGGATATACGATTCCACGCCGTCCTCGCCGGTCTTCGCGTAGACACGCCGACGCGGCCAGCGGAAGATCGACTGACAGGAGAACTGATGGAAGAAGCCGACGGCACACCGCAGACCGTCAAGAGCGTTCACGGGTTGCGGCTGGATCGGAACCGTCACGCTGTGCGGATCGCCGAATGACGTGAGGTAAAGCTTCGCGTGAACCGTTACGGGCCGCGCGCCCTCGGAGTTGAGGAAGGCCGGATCCACGTGCAGAATTCCGTCGGCGAGAGTTTCCGCCGGGTCGCTCTTCGCGCCGCCCTCCAGTTCGATGGGGGCGACGTAGCCGGAGTTCCACGTCTGGCCGTCAGCAGCGACGAGCGTGATGGAGAGCGCGTCGACCTCCAGTTCCTGCGAGGCTGGTGTGCCCTTGACTGCAATCGGTAAACTGACTGCCCCTACCGGGTTCGGCGGGAATACGCTCTTCGACACGGATTCCAGACCCACATTCAGAGAGGATCCATCGAAGGCCTGTTTCGACAATGCCGACTGCACGCCCATCGCTAACGTCCACGGCGTGCAGAGAAACACGATAGCCGCGACAACAGCTCCGCCGATTGCCCATCTGGTTCCGATTTCCGTCTGCCGCGTCTTGTATTGCAGACGCAGAACGAAGAGTGCGAAACACGTCACGACCACCAGCCCGAGCGAATCCCGAACCCATTCGATGGCGCCGGGACCGGCCTGCAATGCGCCGAGGAACGACGACCGGGACGCCCGAACCAGCATCGCGTCCGAGATAAATGCGGCACCCACCATGATGAATTCCGAGAGCAGAAAAGGCATCAGGCCCGCGGTCAATGACGCCAGACAGGTGGCGGGGAGCGAGACACAAACCACCATCAGAACCTGCGACCAGATGAGGCCGGGCAAACTCTGCGTGAACGAAAACCCTTCGGCCACGATCATGTAGCATTGCGCCGCGAAGATCGGAATGTTGACAAACACCAGCACGAACAGAAGCTTGGCGCCGAGCAGACTCTTCCAGCGATAAGGCCGCGTGAGCCAGAACTGGTTGTGTCCCGGGATCACTTCGGCGTGGACCACGCGCGCGATCACGTAGTTGACAGCCAGAATCACCAGCAACTCGGCCACTCCGGCGGCACCCGCAAAGTGCGTCTCCGTCCAGCCGAGCAACGCCGCGAGCGCGAGCAGCAACAGAACCTCCAGCCACAACGCGCGTGCGTCTTTTTTGAAGATATGGATCGCCTGGCGCATTACGGCTTCCCCGCGTGGCGTGCGAGCGTGACGAATATCGCGCGAAGAGGCATCGGCTGAATGGAAACTGGCCGCCCTTCGCCGAAGACCTTCGCTATGTTGCTCTTCGTGCGCTCGTCATTGAAGCGCGATTCGACGAAACGCACTACGCCCGGCGTGTCTTCGCGCCGCAGCCATTCGCGCGGCCATTCGGTGTCGGTGGCTACCCCGGTCACTTCCACCTGACGAAATCGCGCGGTCAGCGACGCCATCTCTTCGGAAAAACCGAGCCGTCCGGAATCGAGATAGCAGATGTGACTGGCGAAGGTTTCGATCTCGCCGAGATCGTGCGAAGAGAGAAAGATCGTGGTGCCGGAAGCGCTGTTGACCAGGCTGTTGATCAGATCCTCGCGAACCAGCGGATCGAGACCGGTGAAAGGCTCGTCGAGCACCAGCAGGCGCGGACGATAGGCCAGCGACGACGCGAGCGACGCCTTCATCCACATGCCGCGCGAGAACTTGTTGATCTCGCGATCGAGCGGGAGTTCGAAGTCGCGCAGGAGCCTGGCGGCGAGCGCATCGTCCCACGTTGGATAGAACGGCTTCAGATAATCCATCAGGTATTTGACAGTCATCCAGCCGGGCATTTCCTGGTTTTCGGAGACGTAGCCGATCTTCGTGAGGTCGTCCGGCCCGAGCTGGCGCGAATCCATACCGAGCACCTCCACATGACCGGAGGTCGGCTGGAGGATGTTCATCATGATTTTGATGGTGGTGGTTTTACCTGCGCCGTTGGGGCCGATCAGGCCGAAGACGCTGCCTTCCGGCACTTCGAAATCGAGCGCGTTGAGCACCGGCACTTTGCCGTAGCTCTTCGATAATTCGACCGCGCGAAAGACGCCGCTCATTGGTTTCTTCCGGATTCCATGCGCATCTCTACTTGAGACTCGCATAAAGGCCAGGTTGTTCCCGAAACGGTTTGAAAATCTGCATGGGCGAGAGCGGAGGCGATTCGGTCCGGGACGGGGGTGTGTGGCGAACCCGGTGGGAGCTCGAGCTTCGCTCGACCCAGGGCACGCGGAACCGCCTGCCCCACACAGACTTGCTGGACGGAATCGGTGAGATTGCTCAATTTTCCGACGGCCGTTCGATGTGGTCTACGACCACGAACTCGGCGCTGCCTTTCGCGGATTCGACTCTCAGGCCGAGCTTCTGGAGCGCGCTCGTGACCGTGGCAATCATATCGGAATACCCCGGGTCGTCCGGGCGGGGCAAACTACCTGGAGCCCCCACGACGACGTCGAGATGGTAATCGTAGAGGCCGGTAAGACCCGTTTTGTCGACAACCTCGCGTCCTAACGGCAGTTCCCGTAACATAGTCGCGACCGTCGCCCCGACGTACCTGATACCGGTTTCGTCGCCATCGACGAAACCGCAGGGCAGAGGTTGTCCAGGCACAATCTGAGGCCGCGGGCCCTGCGGGTCGACAGGAGTACAACCTTCCGGCTTCGTCGGCTGAAGTCTGGAACCTCCTTTGGCCACAACCAACGCGTAGACCGGAACCTCTTTACTCTCGTGATGGAGCTTCAGCTTGAACCGGTCTTCAAGAAGCGCTTGAAGCATGGGCCCGGCCATCATCCCTAAGGTTTGAGGACTTGCCGGTTTCGCCTCGATCGTGTAGCGGTCGGAGCCGGTCCAGTCCGGGAGTCCCTGGACCGGCATCTCTTTCAGCATGGAACCTTCGGGCAAAGCCCGGCCGTCCGCATAGTGAATGTAGGCCATCCGGATAAGAGACTGCAACGGTACACATGGTGTTCGGAACAAACCGGAGTCCCCAAGTCCGCCACCTCCACGCGCGCCGCGTTGGCCAGCAGGCGGATCGTCCAGGTTGCAGCGCTTGACGGAGGCTACTTCAAACTTCGGCGTAGCAGGTTTGGTCTGGGCGTGAATGTTCACGATGCCGATCGTGACGGGAATCGCCAGAGCTATGGTGCTCGCAGTTGCCAGTGCGGCTTTCTTTACGAAGTTCAGTTTGAGCACAACGCGATTCGTCATGATTGCCTCGATTCGTCTTTTGAGGTTCGATCCGGTCACTCCCGAAACGCAGGCCAGCGGCGATTCCAGATAGAGTTTGCAGATTTTCAGAATGCTTTCTGCGTAGATTTCGGGATCGCTGCCGAGTTGCACGACTTCTTCGTCGCAGGCGCGCTCGCGCTCTTCGACAAGCTTCGCGCCGATCCACCAGACGAGCGGGTGAAACCAGAACATGGCTTCGACCAGCATGTGGAGCGCGGCGGTCAGGTTGTCGCGATGTTTTACGTGGCAGAGTTCATGGGCGAAGATTGCATCGAGTTGCGCGTCGTCGAGATGGTCGGCGATGCCGGCTGGCAGAGATAAGACTGGCCGCAGGATTCCGAATACGCCGGGTTCAATCTGCGCCGGGCAAGAGATCAGTTTTATGTCGGTGTCGAATCGACGCAGCGCATTGAGTTCGCGGCCTTCGCTCATTAGTGACCCGGTTCGCAGAACAGCGGCAACATGCCGCCAGCGCGCGAACCAGACAATCAGAACCGCAGCGAGTCCGCAGATCCAGATCGCGAGCAACAGCGCCGGCACGATCGACGGAGCTGCGACGGCAACGTCCGTCGCTGCAAACGGCTGACTGATCTGGTCCATCACGAAGGCAACGCGAGGCTGCGTCACCACGGGCGCAGACTGCCAGGTCAACCGATGCCCGAGCTCGACGAAGAGCGAAAACGGGATGAGGAACTTCATCGACGCGACCAGCCAGATCCAGTAGCGGGTCCGCGCGTGGTTGTTGCGCAGTGCGAGAGTCAACATCGCCGCCAGCGCAGCGAAGACTGTCGATTGCAGCAGATGATTGGTCATATCAATTCTTTGTCGGCGTCCGATCGACGTGATCGATGACGATCACGTCGACGGAAACCGCCTTAACTTTTTGCAGTTTGAGGCCAAGTTGCTCCGTGAGGGCGTCGACAATGTTTGGGGCGGCCTCTACAGTGGGCTGAGCAGCGCCTGAGTCTGCGCCAGGCATCCCTGGCAGTGTGCCCGCGAATGCTAGATGGATTTCATAGATGCCGTCGAGGCCCGTCTTGTCCACGATGCGCGCGTCCGCAACCCAAAATCCTGTACTTGTGGTCGACCATCCAACCCAGGGCCCTATACCGCTTGCAAACAGCGACAGAGTCCCGCGGTAACTCATCTTCATGACGCCAGGAGGACCCATAGTGATCAACGAACCAAAGGGACCATTCGGCGGGATCTTCGGAAAACCACTCGAATCGCGGCTTATGGGACCGTCAGGGATCTCACCGGAATTCGTTGAGCCGGTGAATCTTTTAAATTTCGGTCCGCCCTTTGCCACCGTAAGTTCGTAGCCGGGTCGACCCTGCGCTTCGTGATGAATGGCCAGGTGGAAGCGATCAGTCAGGAGGTTGCGCAGCATGCCGCAGTACTGCTCCCTGGTTGTGGTCTTCGACATCGTCGCGGTGATGGCGAAGCCGTCGTGGAAGCCGTCGTCGATCCACACGGGGCCGGAGAGCTGGTCGCGCGGGAGACCGTAGGCGAGCATAACGAGAGTAGAAATTGGCATGCGGGGCATGGTCACGCGGCCAGGGTCGCTGGTTCCGGGACCACCGTCTACGCCGCCCATGCTCCCACCGATCGCAGCGCCCGCAGGCTTGACGGAAACAGCCTCGAATTCAGACTTCGCGGCTGCGGGCGAAACGACGGCACATGAGGCAGCCGCCAGTTTTGCTGAAAACGGAGGGGGCGGTGGTGGTGGCGGTGGTGGCGGTGGAGGGGCCATCTGAGCGCGGGCTCCGGGCAAAGTCACGATGCCGATCACGACGGGGATCGCCAGAGCTAACGCTCCGACAGCGGCCAATGCGGCCTTTTTCGCGAAGTTCAGTTTGAAGACCGTGCGGTTCGTCATGATCGCCTCGATTCTTTTTTTGAGATCCGACCCGGTGACTCCCGATACGCATACCAGCGGCGATTCGAGATAGAGTTTGCAGATTTTCAGAATGCTTTCGGCGTAGATTTCGGGATCGCTGCCGAGCCGCACGACTTCTTCGTCGCAGGCGCGCTCGCGTTCTTCGACGAGTCTCGCGCCGATCCACCAGACGAGCGGGTGAAACCAGAAGATGGCCTCGACCAGCATGTGGAGCGCGGCTGTCAGGTTGTCGCGGCGGCGAAGGTGGCAGAGTTCATGGGCGAAGATTGAATCGAGTTGCGCATCGTCGAGATGGTTTGTAATTCCAGCCGGGAGAGATAAGAGCGGGCGCAGGATTCCGAATACGCCTGGCTCGATCTGTGCCGGAGAGGAGATCAGTTTTATGTTGGCGTCGAATCGGCGCAGCGCGCTGAGTTCGCGGCCTTCGCTCACCAACGAGCCCGCGCGCAGAACAGCGGCAATGCGTCTCCAGCGCGCGAACCAGAAAATCAGAACTGCGGCGAGTCCGCAGATCCAGGTCACGAGTAACAGGGTCGGCATGATCGACGGCGTAACTACGACAATTGCCGGTGCGACAAACGGCTGCCTGATCTGTTCCATCACGAAAGCTACGCCGGGCTGTGTCACTACGGGCGCAGACTGCCAGGTCAGGCGATGTCCGAGCTCGACGAAGAGCGAAAACGGAATCAGGAACTTCATCGACGCTGTCAGCCAGATCCAGTAGCGCGTGCGCGCGTGGTTGTTGCGCAGGAACAGTGTCAGGACGCCCGCTGCCGCTGCGAAGATTGTCGATTGCAGGAGGTGATTCGCCAGCGCGGGGGTCATTTGGGCTTGTCCTTTTTCGAGAGCCTGCGCAGCGTTTGCTCGGCCTCTTTTACGTCGTCCATCGTGAGGCGTCCCGATTCGATCAAATGCGCCATGACGGGTTGGGTTCGGCCGCCGAATAGACCGAGGAGTTCGTCGATGAGCCGGGTTTGCGCGGCGTTGCGCGAGACTACTGCTTCGAAGATATGGGCGTTGCTGATCTTCTTCACGCGTCGCACGGCATTCTTTGTTTCGAGGCGATAGACGGTGGTTTGAACCGTGGTGTACGCGGGGCGGTCGGGTTCGGGGAAGGCTTCCTGAATCTCGCGGATGGAGGCTTTTCCGTTGTCCCAGAGGGCCTGCATGATCTGGAGTTCGAGTTTGGTGAATTTCGTTTTGGTCATTTCGATCTACTATTTATGTATGTGATTCTACGATTGAGGTGTGTGTAAGTCAAGAGGGAAATAAATGGCCGCCGATGCACGCCGATGGACGCCGATAAGAAAAGGCATAAAAATTAAGACACTTGTGCGGCAACTGTTTTGTCAGACGTCGTCGCGGCCGGGGGTCGGTTTGTTATTCCGCCGTATCCCGACCGCCAATGAATTGAGCGGCATCTATATGACCAGCCTGCCCGCGGTGTTGATTGCCCGCGGGTATTGTCCTAATTTCGATGGCTCCGCCCTCTGGTTCCGGTCTCTACGTCTTACGCTGGAGCCGGTTTTATTCGAGCTAGCTCAAAAGATCTTCCGTCGAAAGCGACCCCATGGGCCGATCCCGTAATCCTTCAACAGGAACGGAAGTCCAGTTTCACCTTATTTCGACGTTTCCTGCGCA
>Ga0182024_10000357_pt1 | contig 116961 bp, 100 predicted proteins | sample P32metaG_FD_120480 | JGI IMG/M metagenome (GOLD analysis project Ga0182024, IMG submission 120480) | Permafrost microbial communities from Stordalen Mire, Sweden - P3-2 metaG (Illumina Assembly) | ecosystem: Environmental > Terrestrial > Soil > Wetlands > Permafrost | place: Sweden: Stordalen... | reverse complement strand
ATGCTGAAGCTGGCAGAAACCAGCGAAAGCAACCTAAACACTGCGGCCCAACCAAACCGAAAAACTCAGCTTGCGAGACCCAACCGTCCACGCGAGCGAGTTTTTCAGCACTCTGTAAAGCCGACTCCGAAAACGCACCCTTACCGCAGCGGTGAACCGCTGCGCCACCCAAAATCAAACGCGAAGCCCTTGAAACCGGCGCCACCCAAAATCGAGTGCAGCAGCGAGTTTTTTCACACGCGTTAGATTGAAGCGCCGTTCGCGTTTAGCGCGCTCTGGAATTCTTTCAGAAAAAACTGCACGTTTTCTTCCGTGGCCAACGGGCCCATTACGCCGATGCGGAGGACTTTGCCGACTAGGGGTCCAAAACCGCCGGCGATTTCAATGCCGGGGCCGTCCAGGAGTTGCGTGCGGACTTTGGCCTCGTCGACGCCCCGGGGCACGCGCACGGTGTTCAGGGTGGCAATTCGATGCTCCTCGGGAACGTGCATGCTTAGACCCATCGCTTCCACGCCTTTGACAAAAGACTTGTGGCAACGGCGATGCCGCTCCCAGCGGTTCTCGATTCCTTCTTCGGCGATCACGAGGAGCGCCTCGCGTAAAGCGTAGAACATGGAAATCGGCGCGGTGTGATGATAGCGGTGCGAGACGGTGGAGTAGTCGTGAATCAGCTTGAGGTCGAGATACCAACTGCGCGAAGGAGTGGTGCGAGCGCGCAGGGCGTCCATGGCGCGCGGCGACAGGGCCATGGGAGACAGTCCCGGCGGACAGCTCAGGCCTTTCTGCGTGCAACTGTAGGCTACGTCGATGCCGGTTCGGTCGAACTCTACCGGGATTCCGCCGAGCGAGGTGACGCAATCCGCGATCGAGATTGCGCCTGCATTGTGTGCGGCGGCACAGATGGCTAGGCCCGATTGCAGCGCTCCGGTGGATGTTTCGGCGTGAACATAGGCTACGACCTTGGGCTTTTCGCGCTCGATGAAATCTCTTGCTTCGTCGTCGGTGAAGGTCTCACCCCAGGGCTTCTCCAGGCGCACGACGTTCGCGCCGTGGCGCTTTGCCATTTCGGTTAACCGATCAGAGAAATATCCATTGGCAAACGCCGCAAATTTGGTACCAGGCTCCAGGAAATTAGAAACCGCAGCTTCCATGCCCGCGCTGCCGGTGCCCGAGATCACCAGCGTCGCGCCTTCGGCGGTTCCGTAGGCGGTCTTTAGCAATTGCTGAACGTCTCCCATTACCTGGATGAAGTAAGGGTCGAGGTGCCCGACAATCGGCTTCGCGAGCGCCTCGTAAATCCGGGGATGAACCATGCTGGGTCCCGGCCCAAACAGATAGCGGCGCGGCGGTTGCAAGGCGGGGAAAGTGGCCTGTTCTTTTGCCTGCTGTGTGACGCTCATATCCCTCATTTCTGGTTGAACCTGTAACTTGATATTACGGTGCGGAGCGGACAATTTCCAGAACCGGCGCGAAATAGGGCGCGGCTGACGGGTTGCCAAGCTCAGTTTTCAGTCCAGCCCCTAAAGGGGCACCTGAACTATAACCAATCACGGCATCGCTAATGCGATGCCCTGATACGAACCTCATTTTTTCAACAATCGGTGAAGCCCGGATCTGACGTTAGCACCAACGGCGCCGCTGAAACCGCGCCCCTCTAAAACAAAGTCAAGACCCGAGGGAGCCCCCTTTATAATCCTCGTTGATCTTGTGCGATCGAATTCCGGGAGGGTCTTTGAAGGTTCTATTGCTGGAGAACATCAGCGGGGTCGCGGCTTCGCAGTTTGAGGAGGCGGGGTTCGAGGTGACGTCGCTTCCGGGAGCGCTGGAGGAGCGCGAGTTGGTCGAGAAGGTGCGCGGGACTTCGATTCTGGGCGTGCGGTCCAAGACTCGCATCACGGCGGCGGTTTTGGATGCGGCGCCGGAACTGGTGTCGGTGGGGGCGTTTTGCATTGGCGTCGACAAGATCGATCGCGCGGCTTCGAGCGAACGTGGGGTTGCGGTGTTTAACGATCCGCACTCGAACAGCCGGTCGGTGGCCGAGTTGGCCGTGGGGGAGATCATCCTGCTGATGCGGCGCACGTTTGAGGCGAGTACACGGCTGCATAGCGGGGTGTGGAATAAGTCTTCGGAGGGATCGCACGAAGTGCGCGGGCTGACGCTGGGGATTGTGGGCTATGGAAAGATCGGATCGCAGATATCGGATCTGGCCGAGGCGCTGGGCATGCGGGTGGTGTTCCATGATGTGGCGCATGTGCTGGCGCGCGGCAACGCTCGTGCGGTGAGCTTTCGCGAACTGCTGGGAACTTCCGACGTGATCACTTTGCACGTGGATGGCAAGGCGCAGAATCAAGATTTGTTTGGAGAAGATGAAATCCGGGCCATGAAAGACGGCGCTTGCCTGATTAACCTAAGCCGCGGGTTTGTGGTGGATCATGAGGCGCTGGCCCGGCATTTGAAGAGCGGGAAGTTGGCGGGAGCGGCGGTGGATGTGTTTCCGCAAGAACCGGAGAGTGGGGGCGTGTTTTCCAGTCCCCTGCGGGGGCTGCCGAATGTGATTTTGACGCCTCACATTGGCGGCAGTACGGAAGAGGCGCAACAGAATATCGGGCAGTTTGTTTCGGCGCGGATGATCGATTATTTCAAGAGCGGGAATTCGCTGCTGAGCGTGAACCTGCCGCAATGTCATCTGGACTATGAGCCGGGATCGCACCGGCTGACCCACATGCATCACAACGTGCCGGGAATCTTGCGGGCGATCAACCATATTCTGGCGGAGCAAGAGATCAACGTCGAGCGGCAGGTGCTGGATACTCGCGGGCCGCTGGGATATGCGATTTACGACATCAATCGGGCTTGCGATGAGGCATTGCTGGCCAAGCTGCGTGCGGTTCCGCAGACGATTCGGGTGCGGGTGCCGGGGTAGAGCGGTGGCGATTGAGGAGGCCCCTCAGCGTTTGCTGCAAGATTCAGTTTGGGATGCCAGCCCCTAAAGGGGTATCTAAATTCAAAACACATTCGGCATCGCTAAAGCGATGCCCTGATACGAAAAATGAAATTTTCAGCAAACCGTGAGTTGTCGATGAAAACAGGCGGTTTTCGCAGCGGTAAACCGTTTCGCCACCCAAGAGCAAAGGCGAGATCGAGTTTTATGAGAGAGGTGTTTCCACAGACGTTCTTTCGCAGCTCGTGAACCCGCGCCCCCCTTCAAAACAAAATCAAAATCGCGAATCAGTTCGTGGTGGAAGCGGCGGCGGCTTTTGCTGGCGCTCCAGCTTTGTCGGGCTCGGAGGTATCAGCTATGGGCGGACCCGGCGTGGTCACCGGGGAGGTTGGAATTCCATTGATGTAGATGGCGGGGGCGACGGTTCCGCCGCGAACGGTTTCGCCCGCGGGCAGCAGGCCCACCGCCTGATTTCTTCCCGCACCCTTGGCCTGATAGAGCGCAAAATCGGCTAATACGAGTATCTGGTCGTGCGCCACGAGCTTCGGGTCCTTCTCTGTCCAGGGGAAAACCGCCCAGCCGATGGAACAGGTGATACTCAGATCCGGCGTGTCGGCTTCCACCTGGTAAGGCCTGGATCCAACCGAACCGAGAACGCGCCTGGCGAGAGTGTGGGCGTCTTTACGATCGGTGTAGCGCGAGAGAAGAAGGAATTCCTCGCCGCCCCAGCGGATCAGCACATCGGTGAGGCGGGCGGCAGAGTTGATGCGACGGGCGACCTCGACTAGAACCTGATCTCCAATCTTGTGACCGAACTGGTCGTTGATCCTCTTGAAGTGATCGATATCGATCAGATAAAAAACCAGATCGCGATTGCGCACATCGGGGGATGGATTGCTCATAAACGAGCGGAACACCTGCTGCACGTCGGCCTCGATGGTGTTGGCGAAGAAGCGGCGGTTACGAATGCCGGTAAGCAGGTCGGTCAGCGAGGCGTCGCGCTGCTCATGAATAGAATCGGCCAATTCCTTTTCCAGACGGGCCTGTTTCACCATACCGACAAGAGCGAAGACCACAACCGCGACCAGCGACAATACCACGCGGAATTTCCAGACCGAGTTGGGCAGGTTGCGGTCGAGGAACGACCATGCCGCCAGCAGCGGCAGAATCAGGATAATCGGAGAGGCCAGACGCGATGCCCACCGCCAGTATCGTTCGCTATCGGGATTGCCGAGCTCCGAGAACGGCTCCAGGCGGTGCGCCATTAGAGCGGCGAACGTCATGCCGGCGAGACAGGCGGCTGTCGTGACATCGTACCAACTGCCGGTGAAGTAAATACCGTCCGCGGCGAGCGTATCGACGAAATACTCCATCACGGTGTCAAAGGCGACGACGGCCGTAAGCAGGGCGTAGAAATACCGCCATCGACCGGAACTACAGAGCCAGCCGTGGAGAACGATGGCCAGCAGGATGACGTCCTGGGCCAGGGCCAGGTACTTGTAGGCGGGGCCATAGGACTGAGGCTCGGGGGACAAGTACTGCCAGGGAATGACAAGGAACAGATACAGGTACAAACCCCACAGTAAAAGTAAAAGCAGATCGAGCGTTCCTATGCGCTGATGGTGCTGAGTCAGCTCCACGTGAGGACGTAGCGCAAAGGCCAGAATAAGAGCGGTCCATGCAAGATAGATGCCAGCGTCGCCCAGACTCATAGTTGGGGTTTGCTTGACCACCAGTTCGTAATGCATCCAAAGCATCTGGCTGGCAGCTTCGATCGCATAGCCGCCGCTCAAAAGGAGCCAAACCACGCGTTGCTGGCGGCTGCTGCCGAACGAATTCCTGGCAAACGCAAGCGAGGTGGAGAGCATCAGAAGGAAGGCGATCCAATCGGTGATAGCGGTGAGCCGATAGGATCTCGGGAGGTGTATGGACGCGACCACCTGTGCGAGAACCAGGCACACAACGGCCCATGCCCATATCTTCGAGCTGGATCTGAGACGCACTAATCCTCCTTTCTTACAGAATTACAACGTGTTATCCGCAGGAACCCAAGTGACTGAAGTAATCTCTTTGGCCAGTGAGCACGACTGTTATGTCACGAACCAATGCTGCATCGGGGCTGGCCTGCGCGCTCGGGTGTGAGATGATGTGGTTACTTCGGTAAGCAGCCATAACTAGAACATGATATCGGCTGGTTTGCCATGTTTGTGAAGCGCACCAAGTTACAGATGTAGTGCAATAATTTGCACCGTTAGTGAGAAGTTGCTTTGAGTTTGAACCGATTCGTGAAATCGTCAGTATTTCTCAGCCCGCTGGTCGCGCAGCCGGTAGACGTTTCCAGGGATCGTTGGTTTCAATTCAAATTCCAGGAGGTCCATATGGTTGCAATTGTGCGTGCGCGCGCGCTCGTTTGTATTCTATTTTTTCTGCTTGCCGCAGTAACAATCGGCGGCGCCCAGGTAGCGGTAACGACATGGCATTATGACAACAGTCGTTCGGGGGCGAATTCAAGTGAAACGATTCTGACCCCGCAAAACGTGAATAGCAAGGAGTTCGGAAAGTTGTTCACGCAGCCGTTAGATGGGGCGGTGATCGGGCAGGCGCTTTATCTGCCGGGGGTCACGATTCCGAACGCGGGCGTGCATAACGTAGTGTATGTGGCAACGATGCATGACAGCGTGTACGCGTTTGACGCGGACAATGCGACGGGAAGGAACGCACAACCGCTGTGGCAGAGGAGTTTCCTGGGGCAAAATGCGGCTCCGTTTCCCATCGCGCTGCAGCGCTGCGGAGGAGTAACGCAATGGGCGGAAGTGGGAATCGTTTCTACGCCGGTGATCGATCCCGTGGCGGGAACGCTTTATGTGGTGGCGAAGACGTATGAGAATTCGGCATCTGTGCATCGCTTGCACGCCCTCGATGTTGCCACCGGGGAAGAGAAAACGGGGAGTCCCATCGTGATTACGGCGAGTTACGAACTTGCCGGGAACAACAATATTTTTAAGGACGCGATGCAGGTGAACCGTCCAGCGCTCCTGCTGGAGAACGGCTATCTGTACATTGCTTTTGGCTCGAACGGGTGCCGCAATGACAAAGAGCAGGGATGGGTGGTAGCCTACGAGGCTTCGACGCTGCAGCCGGCGGGCGCGTTTGACGTCGAACCGGGAGAGTCGGCAGCCGCCGTCTGGATGAGGGGCGGCGGACTTTCATCCGACAGTGAAGGCAACATCTACGCAGCGACTGCGGATGGGCCCTTCATGGCAGGCAAGAACTTCGGACAGTCGGTGATCAAGTTGTCGCAGTCCGGCAGCAGGCTGAAACTGGCGGACTGGTTCACCCCCTTCAACGAGGCCTATCTGGAACAGTGGGATCTGGATATGAGCGAACCAGTGTTGGTGCTGCCGGATCAGGCAGGTAAGCATCCGCATGAAGTCGTCACGCTTGGGAAGGAAGGCACGATCTACCTATTAAACCGCGATGCCCTAGGGCACTTCTGCGCTACGTGCACCAAGAGGGACACGCAGATCGTGCAAGAGTTGACGGCATTCGCTCCGGAAAGCGGAGCGCTGGTTTACTGGAACGACACAATCTATTCTTCCGGCACCGGAATGCCGATCAGCGCGCTCAGGCTCACCAATGGGCGGCTGGCAAATACGCCATTCGCGCAATCGAAAAAGGTAGACACAGGACATTCGCCAGTGATCTCCGCTAATGGAAATACATCGGGCATTCTGTGGGAGCTCACCGGCGGAACTTTGACCGCGTTTGACGCGATTACTCTGCTCAGACTGTATAGCAACATTCAGGCTCCCAATGCTCGCGACGCGCTTCCGGCGCTCCCCCACTTTGCGAATCAGGTCGTGGCGAATGGCAAAGTCTATGTGGGGACAAACAACAGCCTGGTGGTATTCGGATTGCTGTAATGGGCTGAGGCGTAAATCTCTACTTAAGCGCGCGTATGGAATAACGCTCCCCTAAAGCTAGCTGCGCTCGCCGGGACAGCCTGGGGCGGCTGTCCCCAGGTGGACTTCTTTCGTTGCGGCACGTTTCAGGCGGTCATGGATCGCTTCCCACTCGGGCGTGGCGGGTGGAGTGTCGACCGCAATCCAGTTGTAGTTTTGGGTGTCGGCCTGGTGGAGGACTTCGTACAGCGCGGCTGCATAGCCGCGGGCCGATTGCGGCATTTCGTGGACGTCGATGTCGGTACGACTGGGGGGATGGCGGTGCTGCAGATAGAGTCCTTGGCATTTTTCCTGGCTGCGGCCCTGGTCTTGGTTCGGAGCGGGCACTTTTCCGTTGGTGACTAAATATAAAGGCGTGCGCGGACTATAGTGGCGTGGATGCAGGCCGGGAGAGGGATGGGCTCCGGCTTGATCTTCCTGCGCAGAAGCGAGTGGCCCGACAATCGCCTCCAGTTCCGCTCGCGAAATTCCGCCGGGGCGAAGCAGGACCGGTCTCAGCCTTTGCCCGCTCGGTCCGGAACCGTTCAGTCCAGACTCGGCAAGCAAGAGCACGGTGGATTCGATGCCCACGTGACAGGGTCCACCGTCGAGTACGAAATCCACTTCAGAGCCAAGGCTCCGATGGACGTGCTCAGCAGTCGTTGGGGAAAGTTCGGTGAAGCGGTTGGCGCTGGGTGCAGCGAGGGGAACACCGGCGGCGCGGATCAGGGCCAGTGCAATGGGATGCGCCGGCATGCGCAGACCGACGGTGGAAAGATTGGCGGTGACGATGTCGGGAATTGTGCATGACGCTGCCGAGCTTCGCTCGGGCGGACGGACGAATGCGTCCGCCGCTACGTGGACCTTGATTAGTCGCGCCTTAGTGAGCACCAGGGTCAATGGGCCGGGCCAGAATCGGCGGGCCAGGCGGTCAGCAGCCTCCGGCCAGTTCGCCACCAGCGATTGCGCCATTTCGATAGATGCTACGTGGACGATGAGCGGACTGGTGCGGGGTCTGCGTTTGACCGCGTAGATGCGGGCTACCGCTTCGACATCGAGGGCATTAGCGCCAAGACCATAAACAGTTTCAGTGGGGAAGGCGACAAGGCGGCCGGCGCGGAGGAGTTGGGCGGCGCGGTCGATTTCGCCGGGAGCGGCGGTTGCGGCCATAAGTGATTGTAGATTGCGGAAGTCGGATTGCGAACTGCTGGAAAAGCGCGCGGCTCAACACGAATAGCGGGAATCAGAGTTGCTCTGGCCACCGTCGCCTGCCGAGCTGCGCTCGGCTTGGACCCCTCGAATCTGCTCAGGCAATCTCGCGAGGGCGACCGTACCCCCGCGAGCCATCGGCTTCCAAAATTACTACTTCTTCTTTTGATCTTCTTCGACTACCAGGTTGTTGGTCACCGAGAAAACGCCGGAGACGCCGTTGGCCTGCATGCCGGCGATTTGCTTGTCCATCGCCCGGGAGACTACGCCCTCGAGCGCCACATGCCCATTCTTTACGATGATGTGAATGGGGGGAACGGCTCGCAACTGGTACTGGCTCAGCACTTCGTTGCCATAGATGGCGCGGTAGACGGCGCGGCGGATCTGGTCGTCCATGGGCGAGGTGGGCAGAACCTCAATGTTGTTTACGACTCTTGTGACGCCTTCGATGCGCTTGACCACGTTTTCAGCATCGGACTTGAGGACAGGATTCGCCACCTGACCCATGAGCGTTACGGTGCCATCGGGATCGACCTTGTAGGCGAGGTTGTCGAATACGCCGTAATAAGGAAGCATCACGAGTTCGTGACGGACCTCCTTGTAAATGCGATCGACACTCTTTTGGCTAACGGCGCCAGCGGCTTGGTTGTCCTGGATGGCGGGAGTGGCGAGAGCCACCATCGAGAAAATCAGTAGGACAGCGGGAACGGCGAACAGTAATTTCTTCATTTGCTTCACCTCATTTCCTGAGACTTGGTGAAAGCTTAAGACTTTTGCACCTTTGAGACGCTCAAGAAGGCCGAGAAGTTGCTTTCTTTTTTGCGCCTGAGCGACCTTAGGTCTTAGGACATAGTCTAGTGTCTATCCAAAGTCGCAGGGCGGCTTGGACGGGCGAGGACGTCCGTCGCTCCACTTGCCTAGGCAGCTTTGGGTTTGCCTCGGCGTTCGCGGAAGCCTTCGATCAAGAGATAGAGCACGGGAATAAAGAACAAGTTGAGGATTGTGCTCATGATCATGCCGCCGAAAACGGTGGTGCCTACGGAGTGGCGTCCGTTCTCTCCGGCGCCGCTGGCGGTGACCAGGGGAACGACGCCCAAGATGAAGGCAAAGGACGTCATGAGAATCGGGCGCAGGCGAATACGGGCGGCTTCGACGGCCGCGTCGAGAATGGTCATGCCTCGTTCGCGCAACTGCTCGGCGAATTCCACGATCAGGATGGCGTTCTTGGAGGCGAGGCCAACCAGCATGACGAGTCCCACCTGGCAATAGACGTCGTTCTCCTGGCCCCGAATCCATTGGGCGGAAAGCGCCCCGAGCAACGCCATGGGTACGGCAAGCAGAATAATGAAAGGCAGCACGAAGCTTTCATACTGCGCGGAGAGCGTCAGATAGACGACCAGCGTTCCGAGGCCGAAGAGAATGAGCGTGGTCGATCCCGAAGCCAGCTCTTCCAGCGAAATTCCCGACCATTCGTAGGTGTAGCCCTGCGGCAAAGTTTTCGCGGAGAGCTGCTGCATGGTGTCGATGGCCTGTCCGGAGCTGAAACCGGGGGCGGCGGAGCCGTCGATTTCCGCCGAGCGGAAAAGATTGTAGTGATTGATGACCTGGGGCGCTGCGGTCTGCGTGACACTGACCAGGTTGTCGAGCGGGATCATGGCTCCGGGATCGGAACGAACGTAGTATTGCCCGATGTCCTGCGGATGCGAGCGGAATTGCTTGTCGGCCTGCACATACACACGATAAGAGCGGTTATTGAAATCGAAGTCGTTGATGTACGCCGAACCCATGTAGACGCTGAGCGTATCGGTGATCTGGCTGAGCGGGATGTGCAGGCTCTTGGCTTTTTCGCGATCGATGGTGACGAGATACTGCGGGTCGTTGGCGGTGTAGGTGCTGAACAGTCCGGCGAGATCTTTTTCTTTGCGCTCGCCCGCCGCGCGGATCAGGTCATGAGTGGTTTTGTCGAGCTCCTGGAGCGTGTGATTGGCCTGATCGAGCAGTTCGTATTGGAATCCTCCGAACTGTCCTAGACCCTGGACCGCCGGCGGTTCGAAAGGAATGACGATGGCGCCGGAAATTCCAAACAATGGGCCGCGCAGCCGTTTGATGATGGCGGCAGCCGTGTGTTCGTGGCCCTTGCGCTTCTCGTAGGGCTGAAGGGGCAGGAACACGAGACCGGCATTGGGGGTTGCGCCTCCGAAGCTGAAACCGGCGATGGCGAAGGTGCCGCGGACTTCAGGAATATTTTTGGTGATGGCGGACACTTGCTCGCCGATTTTTCTGGTGTAGTCGAGCGAGGCCCCGGTGGGCGCCTGGATGGCGACGATGAGATATCCCTGATCTTCGTTGGGTACAAAACCCTGGGGCACATGCCGAAAAACGAAGTACGCGAGGCCGAGTCCGGCAGCAAACAAAATTAGAGCCACGACTTCAAAACGCAGAACCGTGCGGAGAATGCGAACGTAGCCGTTGTTAATCGCGGCGAGAATGCGGTCGACGATTTTGAAGAACCAGTTCTTTTGGCTGTGCTGGCGACCGAGCAAGAGCGCGGAGAGCGCGGGCGTGAGCGTCAACGCATTGAAGGCGGAAATCGCGATCGAGAACGCGATGGTCAGCGCGAATTGGCGGAACAGAATGCCGGTTGTGCCGGGGAAGAAAGCAACCGGCACGAAGACCGCAACCAGTACGAGTGAGGTGGCGATGACGGCGCCGGTGACTTCCTTCATGGCGGCGGATGCGGCTTTGACGGGATCGTGCTCGCCTTCCTCGAGGTGGCGCTCGATGTTTTCAATGACGACGATGGCGTCGTCGACCACGAGTCCCGTGGCAAGCGTGATGCCGAACAGAGTCAGCGTATTGATGGAGAAGCCGAGCAGCTTGACGAAGGCGAATGTGCCGATAAGCGAGACTGGAATGGTGACTGCCGGGATGATGGTGGAGCGCCAGTCCTCGAGAAAAACAAAAATGACCAGGATGACAAGAGTGATGGCCGTGCCCAGGGTCGAGACTACGTCGCGGATCGATTCGCCTACTGCATCGGTGGTATCGAAGGCGATCTCATATTTCATGCCGGGCGGAAAGCGCTTGGAAAGGCGATCAAGTTCGGCGACGCACTTTTGGTGCACGTCGAGGGCGTTGGCGGTGGAGAGTTGGGTGACGGCGATGCCGACCGCTTCGCGCCCGTTGTAGTCCAAGTCGTTGCTGTAGTCCTCGGCGCCCAGTTCAGCGTGACCCACGTCTTTCAGGCGAACCAGAGTGCCATCGGAGTTGCTCTTGAGGATGATGTCATCGAACTGCGCGGGTTCAGAAAGACGGCCGACGGCGCGGACGCTGATCTGGAAATTCTGGCCGGGCATCGCGGGCTGGGCGCCGACTTGTCCAGCGGCAACTTCGACGTTCTGCTCCGCGAGCGCGTTCGTCACATCGTCGGCAGTGAGGGCGCGGCCCGCCATGCGCTCGGGATCGAGCCAGAGGCGCATGGAGTATTTGCGTTCGCCGAAAATGAGGACGTCGGCGACGCCCGGAACCCGCTTGAGGCTGTCGCGGACATAAACATCCAGGTAGTTGCTGATGAAGAGCGTGGAGAAGCGTCCGTCAGGGGAGAAGACAGCGCCGCCGAAGACGAAATTCTGCGAGGTCTTGGCGACGGTGATTCCGATCTGCTTTACCGCGGCGGGGAGCCGTCCCGAAGCGGTGTTGACCCGGTTCTCGATGTCGACGGTGGCGAGGTCGGGATCGCGGGTGATGTCGAAAGTTGCGGTTACCGTGCTGACGCCGTCGTTGGTGCTCGAGGACGTGCTGTACTTCATGCCCTCGGCGCCATTGATCTGCTGCTCCAGGGGCGTGGTGACAGCGGATTCGACGGTCTGGGAACTGGCTCCGGTATAGAAGGCGGTGACCGCGACCTGCGGCGGCGCAAGGTTGGGAAATTGGGCGATGGGCAGCGTGGGAATGCAGACGGCGCCCGCGAGAATAATCATCAGGGCGCAGACGGTGGAGAATACCGGGCGATGGATAAAAAAGTCGACCATAAGAAACAGTTGTCAGTTCCCAGTTGCCAGTTCTCAGTCTTTGGCGCGTGCTGCTTGTTTTATCAGGGCTGGTTCCGGGGAAATCTTTCTTGGACTTTTTTTCTAGCTGCTGCTTTCCTGCGGGATCACGGGTACGCCATCGATTAGAAACTGGGTGCCGGAGACAACCACTTTGTCTCCCGGTTTTACGCCGTCGAGAACGACATAGTCGTTGCCGACGATTTGGCCGATCTGGAGCGGCTTCTGGTGGACTACATATCCACCTTTCTGATCGGACTCGGCGACAAAAGCGAAATAAACGCCGCCGATTCGCGAAACGGCCACGACCGGAACGACCGGCTTGTCCTGGCTGCCCCAGACCACACGGGCGCGGATGAACTGTGCATTGCGCAGGCTATCGTTCGAGTTTTGGATCGTCGCCTTTACGAGCACGCTCTGCGTCGAGTTGTCCACCTGTGGTGAGATGAAAGTAACCCGGCTGCTGGCCAGCAAATTTCCCGACCCGTCCACGATCTGGACCGGAAGATTCATCTTGATCTGGCCGGATTTTTCGATGGGAATGTAAATGTAAGCTTCGAGGGTGCCGGGCCGATCGACCGTGGTAAGCGCGGTGGTGGTGACGACGCGGTCGCCAACCCTGACGGGTACATCCCCGACAATTCCGGCGCGCGGGGCGACCACCTGGTAATAGTGCAACTGGACCTGCTGCTCACTGACTTGGGCATCCAGCGAATGCAGTTGCGCCTGGGCGGCGTCAAGGGTCGCTCGCGCCTGGTCGAGATCCTGCTTACTGACTACGCCGGCATTGGCAAGGCCGCTGACGCGTTCGTAATTCTGCTTCGCCCATGTGACTTGCGCCAACTGGGCAGCGCGGGCGTCCTGCTGGCTCTTGACCGTAGCCTGCTGCTTGGCGGGATCGATCTGCATCATGGGAGCGCCGGCGCCAACGTGCTCGCCGGAGTGGACAAAGATCTGAGTAATGATTCCCTCGACCTGCGGCATGACCACGGCGGAGTCGCGGGATTTCAAGGTGGCCACATAGTCGGTGGTGTCGTCGACTTTCTGGGACTTGGCCGTTTGCACTTTGACCGGCATGGCCTGTGGGGCGGCAGCTTTGGCGGCCTTGCCGTTGCCGCATGCGGTGGTGAGAAGGAGCGCGCCGGGCAGAATCAGAAGGGACGCTCTTTCGAAAATTCTAGACATAATGGTTGCTTTCAATGAAATTTCTCATTTCAGGGACAAAGTCGTCCCAGCGTCAGGAGGGTTTTATCATGCCATGTCCGGGCGCGTCACTAACTCCGAAAATGTTGCCAGGTCAATATTGCCGCCGCTTACGACGCAGACAATCTTTCCCGGGCCGCATTTGCCGCTGAGGCCAGCCGCCACGGCGCAGGCGCCTGCGCCTTCACTGATCACGCGATTGCGCTCTGCCACGATGCGCATCGCCCTGCGGGTCTCCTCAAGCGTGCAAACAATGGATCCGGCGAGCAGATGATGCGCCAGGTCCCACATGCGGGGGAAGACCGACTTGCCTCCGCAGCCGTCCACAAAACTCGCCTTCCAGCCGGGAAAACTCTGGGGCGATCCCGCAGCCAGCGAACGCGCCAGCGGAGCTGCCGTCTCCGGCTCTGCCGCAAACACCCTCGCCTTGTGTCCGCGCGCTTTGAAGGCGGCGGCGATACCGCACGATAAGCCTCCGCCGCCGAAGCCCGCCACCACGCAATCCACGTCGGGCAGGTCCTCCAGGATTTCCAGTCCGGCCGAAGCGTTGCCCGCAATAAACGCGTCATCTTCGAATGGATGGATAAACGCGCCGGTCATTGCGGGATGCGTGCGGTCGGCCAGCGCCTGCCAGCATTGGTCGTAGGAGGCCTTTACTACCTCGCCGCCCAGACGGCGTACCGCATCGAACTTTGCCACCGGAGCAGCGTCGATCATAAGAATTTTGCAGGGGACTCCAGCTTTGCGCGCGGCTAGCGCCACTCCCTGGGCGGCGTTGCCGGCGCTGACGGTCCAAACGCCGCGCCGGCGCTCTTCTTCTGGCAAGAGCCGGACAGCGTTATAGGCTCCGCGAATTTTGAAGGAACCGATGGGTTGCAGGCACTCAAGCTTCAGATAAATCTCGGCTGGGCTTTCGTAATTAAGCCGGTCGTAGTTAAGTCGAACCAGCGGAGTGCGTATGGCAGCTTCATAGACGTGCCGGCGCGCGTCGTCGATGAGCGACGCAGGAATGTTGCGCTGCGTCGCGGTGCCGTCGGATGCGAGACTGGTTGCCATAGCAGAAATCAATTAGACCAAAGATATAGATTCCTGGTAAGGGCGGGAAGCTTCGAAACGTTTTCGCTTCTGCTAAATTGTCTTCTCATGAAGCCGAGCCGGAGTTTTGCCAGCGATAACAATGCGTCGGTGCATCCCGAGGTGCTGGAGGCGATGCGACGCGCTAACGATGGGCCTGCGGCGGCCTATGGGGACGATCCGCTTACGGGATTGGCGGTGGACAAATTCCGGGAGCAGTTTGGAGACGATGTAGCGGTCTTCTTTGTTTTCAATGGGACGGCAGCGAATGTGCTCAGTTTGCAGGCGCTTACGCGGCCGTTTCATGCGGTGCTGTGTCCGGAATCGTCTCATATTTATACGGATGAATGTGGCGCGCCGGAGAGGTTTACTGGATGCAAGCTGATACCGCTAGCGGCGCCGGACGGGAAGTTGACGGTGGATACGGTGGCCCATGCGTATCACGGAATTGGGGACCAGCATCATGTACAGCCGCGGGTGATTTCGATTACTCAAGCCACCGAGATGGGGACGGTTTACGATCCGGCAGAAATCGAGTCGCTGGCGCGATTTGCTCACGAGCGCAACATGTTCCTGCACGTAGACGGAGCACGGCTTGCGAACGCTGTGGCAATGCAGGGGCCCTCGCTCTCTCTGCGGCAGGCGACGCGCGATTTGGGAGTGGATGTGCTTTCGTTTGGCGGGACCAAGAACGGAGTAATGGGCGCGGAGGCTGTGGTGTTCTTTCGTCCCGAACTGGCCGAGGATTTCTTGTTTGTCCGCAAGCAAGGAATGCAGTTGGCATCGAAGATGCGCTACACGTCGGCGCAGATGGTGGCGCTTTTGACAAACGACCTCTGGCGGCGGAATGCGGAACAGGCGAACCGGATGGCACGACTATTGGAAGAGGAAATCGGGAAAATACCGCGCATCAAGATTGCGTTCCCCGTGCAGGCGAATGGTGTTTTCGCGCAAATTCCTCGCGACGCGATTCAGAAGATTCAAGAGCGCTACTTCTTCTATGTGTGGATCGAAGAAAAGTCGGTGGTGCGGTGGATGTGCTCGTTCGACACGACTGAGGAGGAGGTCCGGAAGTTTGCGGAGTTTGTGAGGGCAGTAGTGAGGGACAGTTCCGGCTGACGCGGTCCGGATGGCTATCCGATTTCTGAAGAGAGACGCGGCTTGCTGTGTCTTGGACCGAATCCCGGCACTTGGAGTGCGGCACGCAGAGACAGGGCAAGCCCCGTCCTTTCGCCGCCCGGCGCGCAGATGTTAGGCTTCTACGACGGTGAAAGCGAACCCGCATTTCTATCCCGTGATTCTGGCTGGCGGTCGCGGCACGCGCTTCTGGCCGCTGAGCCGCAAGCGGCGCGCCAAGCAACTGCTCGCGCTCGATGGCAAGCACACGATGCTGCAGCAGACGGTCGCGCGCCTCGCGCCCATGGCTGCGCCCAGCCGTTTCTGGATCATCACGAATGACGACCTGCGCCGCGCCATCCTGCATCAGCTTCCAAAGCTTCCGCCCAAGCAGATTATCGCCGAACCCGCCGGACGCAACACAGCTCCCGCCATCGGCTTAGCGGCATTTCTTTTGCTTCGTGACGATCCCGATGCGGTGCTCGGTCTGTTTCCCTCCGATCACGTTATCGCCGACGCCGCGGAGTATCGCGCCACTCTCAGCCGGGGTATCGAGATCGCCGCTGCGGGAGACAACATTGTTGTGCTCGGCATCCGCCCCACTCGCCCCGAAACCGGCTATGGATATATTGAAACTGGCGCCCCCGATCGCGATGGTGCTTCATCATTGCGCGTCCGCCGCTTCACCGAGAAGCCCGATCTTGCGACGGCGAGGCAATTTCTTGACGCCGGAAATTATTTCTGGAATAGCGGCATGTTTCTCTGGCGCGCCGACACGCTGGCCAACGCGCTGCGCGAACATCTTCCGAACACCGCGATACTCCTCGAAAAGATCGCCGCCGCCTATGGCACGCGCAAGTTCGCGGGAACTTTTCGAAAGCTCTATCCGAAGTGCGAAAACATCAGCGTCGACTATGCGATTCTTGAGCCCCGCTCGGCCAATGGAGAGGCTCAATCCCACATCTTCTGTCTGCCCTCCGATTTCGGATGGAACGACCTGGGCAGCTGGACCGCACTGCACGAGCACCATGTGGCGAAGTCGAAACCGGGCGGCCGAAGCCCGGTCTTTGTCTCTGCGTCCGGCAGTTTTACTCTCAACGCAAAAAATAATTACGTTCACGTCCCGGGTAAATTTGTTGCCCTGGTCGGCGTGAGCAACCTGGTGATTGTCGAGACCGAAGATGCCCTGCTCGTGACCACGCTCGATCAGTCGCAGGATGTCGGCAAGGTAGTGAAGCATCTGGATGAGAAGAAGATGAAGAAACTGGTGTAGCTGGTGTGGGAAAGACAGTCGTTCAAATCCGGTCGTTGGTCGTCAGTCGCTGGTCGTTGGCAACCTTTAACACGCGATTGCTGCAGACTGCCGAAGCGAACTGCGAACGACTAACGACCAACGACCGACTATGACCCAAATCAAATTCGGTACCGACGGCTGGCGCGGCCTGATCGCCGACGATTTTACCTTCGATAACGTGCGCCGCGTGGCGGGCGCGATTGCCGGCTACGTGCTCAAACATGAAAATCATGCGCACGGAATCATCATCGGATACGACACCCGTTTCCTTTCCGACCGCGCCGCTCGCGCCGTCGCCGAAGTTATCGTTGCCGCCGGCATTCCCGTGCTGCTGGCCAACGACTACGTGCCCACGCCCGCAGTCTCCTACAACGTCAAGAAGCTGGGAGCGGCGGGCGGAGTCATGATCACCTCCAGCCACAATCCGTGGAACTGGAATGGCGTGAAGTTTAAAGCCAAGTTTGGCGGCTCGGCCACGCCCGCGATCATGAAGTCCATCGAAGACGAACTCGACGCAGAACTCGATGCCGGAACTATGGCCTCAGATTCGTCTCCCACCCTTGCGCATAAAATGCGCAAGAATGGGGCACCCGCGAAAACGAGTGGGGCACCAGCGAAAATCGAAGAGGTGGATCTGAAACCTGCCTATGTCGAGGCGGTTTCCCAGTTCGCGGATCTTGATCTCATCCGGCGCGCGAATTTCAAGTTCGCCATCGATTCCATGTACGGCTCCGGCCGCGGCGTTCTTCCCAAAATATTTGATGCGCACGGCATCCGCTACGTGGCGATTCGTCAGGAAGTGAATCCGCTATTCCCCGGCATCAATCCGGAACCGATTGTGCCGCACGTCGCGCTGTTGCAGGAAACTGTAGTCAACGAAAAATGCCACGCCGGCCTGGTCACCGACGGCGATGCCGATCGCATCGGCGCTGTGGCTGAAGACGGCAGCTTCGTCGATTCGCACAAGTGCATGTGCGTTCTGCTGAATTGGCTGCTGCTGTACAAGAAGTGGCCGGGCGATGTGGTGCGAGCCTTCAACACCACCGGCATGATGGACCGCATCGCCGCCAAATATGGACGCAAGCTGCACGAGACCTCCATCGGATTCAAGTACATTGCCGATCTGATGATGGACCATGAGATTCTGATCGGTGGAGAAGAATCCGGCGGCATCGGATACGGCCGCTTTCTTCCCGAACGCGATGGCATTCTCAACGCGCTTCTGCTGGCAAATGTTATGGCGGAAGAAAGGAAACCGCTGGGCCAACTGGTTGCCGATCTGCAGCGGGAATTCGGCGCGCACTACTACGGACGCCGCGATCTGCATATTTCCGATGAGATGAAGAACAGCGCCATCCGCCGCGCCGCCGATCCGCGGACGACGAAGCTCGGCGCTTATTCCATCCTGCGCAAGGAGGATCGCGACGGTGTGAAGTGCTACCTCGACGCTCCCAAGCACGGCAACGGCGCCGACGCCTGGGTATTGTTTCGCGCCTCCGGCACCGAACCTATGCTGCGCTGCTATGTTGAAGCGGCCACGCCCGAGCTGGTCGAAGAGATTCTTGAAGCCGGCGAAAGATTCGTGCGGCAGGCGTAGGGACAGGCGCTCCGGCTGTTCCAAACAACTGAGGCCTTCGGGATGCGCGCAACATTGCCGAACCCGCTCGGCTGGACAGCCGACGACCGATGTCCCTACGCAAGCGGGATGGCCTCGGAACGCGATAGGATAATAACAATCTCAGGATATGGCCACCACGGAAATAACACCGGTTCTTGCCGATTCCCCGGAAGCGCGCCGCTACAACCGCATCAAGCGGTGGCTGGGCGTCGCGGATTTCGCGATCGGCTTCGGTTTGCTCGTCGTGCTCCTGGGTACGGGATGGACTGGAACCCTCCGCGATCTCGCCGAGCGGGGCGCTTCGCAGAATTATTCTTTCGCCGTCTTGCTCTACGTCGTGATGTTGATGGTGATCAGCAAAGCGCTCGGAACTCCGCTTGATTATTACGGTTTTCGCCTGGAGCACCGCTACAATCTTTCCAACCAGAAATTCCGTTCCTGGCTTTGGGACGAATGCAAGAGTTTTCTGATTGGTTTGATCCTGGCCACGATTGTGGTCGAACTGCTCTACCTGCTCATGCGCCAGACCCCTCAGCACTGGTGGTTGGTCGCGTGGGCCGTCTTGCTTGGACTCTTTGTACTGCTCGCGCAACTCGCGCCGGTTGTGCTCTTTCCGATTTTTTACAAATTCGAACCGCTTGAGAACGACGAACTCAAGCGCCGCCTTATCGTTCTCAGCGAGCGCGCCGGCACGCGCGTGCGAGGCGTCTACAAGTGGCATCTTTCCGAGAAAAGCAAGAAGGCCAACGCCGCGCTGACCGGACTCGGCGCAACCCGCCGCATCATTCTCGCGGACACTTTGCTGGACAACTATTCTGACGACGAAATCGAAGCCGTACTCGCCCACGAACTCGGACATCACGTACACCGGCACATCCTGAAGAGTATTTTCGTGCAGGCGGGAATCACGCTCTTCGGCTTCTGGCTGGCCAACGAAGTTCTACGCTACGCCGTGGAGCGCCGCAACATGTTCGAGACCATGCACGATTTCGCCAATCTGCCGCTGCTGATTCTGGTCTCGACCGTGCTCTCGTTTTTGCTGATGCCCGCGCTCAACGCCTACTCGCGCTTCAACGAGCGGCAAGCCGACCGCTATTGCTTCGAGTCCGTGGATAGTGTCGAACCCTTTATTTCGTCGATGAATAAGTTGGCCGAACAGAATTTAGCTGAGAAAACGCCGTCGCGCTGGGTGGAATGGCTTCTGCACTCGCATCCAGCGATTGCCAAGCGGGTCGCGGCCGCCGAAGCTTGGGCGAAGACACGCGGCGGCTGAGATGTCGGAACGCGGACAGGAGTGTCCGCGCTACATGTTCAGGCGCTGAGCGTTGTTCCACTTCGGACAATCTCTTCGACCCGCCGCACATCCTCTTCCGTGTCGACGCCAACGGTGTCGAACGGCGTTTCCGCTGCATAAATCGGAACTCCATTTTCGAGAAAGCGCAACTGCTCCAAGCGCTCGCTCCGTTCGAGCGATGACTCCGGCCAGCGCACGAACTTATCCAGCGCGTCCTTGCGATAGCCGTAGAAGCCGAGATGCTTGTAATATTGGGGACGCACTCCATCGCGGTCATGCGGAATCGTCGCCCGCGAAAAATACAGCGCTCGTCCGGTAGCGTCCGTCACCACTTTCACCGCGCTCGGGTTGTTGATGTCAACCTCCGCGGCGGCCGTCTTCAGCGTCCCCACTTCGACCCCAGCGCCCTGCATCACCGCGATCAAGCTCTCGATATGCTCGGGCCGAGTCAGCGGCTCATCGCCCTGAACATTCAAATAAACATCGGCCGGAATCGCCGTCGAGACTTCATGCACCCGCTCCGTCCCCGAGCGATGCGCCGGCGAAGTCATGCGCGCGGCGAACCCTTGCTGATCGCAGAACCGCAAAATCTCATCTGAATCCGTCGCCACGATGACCTGATCCAGCAATGAACAGCGCTGAACTCCCCGATACACCCAGGCCAGTAACGGGACGCCGCCGATCTCGCGCAGCATCTTGCGCGGCAGGCGCGTCGAAGCGAGGCGCGCCGGAATCACAGCAATGACTTTCATGCGCCCAGTTTCGCATGGAGCCGCGTGGTTTGACACGACATTCCGGTGATTTTGAATGGGCGCTCAATTTCATTGGAACCTCAGCCGGAAACCACAGTTCATCAAAACGCCGATTCATGCTCTCATTCAGAATGATTAGTGACACTCCAATAGAGTATCGAAATGCAAATTCGCAGAGAAAGTCACCCGGTTCGGGCCGGCTGTCTAAGACCGGGGTAGAGTTGAGCTGGAAAGCGCGGGTCCAATTGGCCTGGATGGATTTATATCGGCGCTGCGGCAACGTGGCCCACACCTGCCGTGATGAGCCTGCCCCACCCAAGCTCCGTTCTGGAGCTTGGGTGGGAATTGTCGTCACCAGCTACATACTCCCAGCCTCGGTTTCCTGGTGGAATGGCGACAACCATTTGCTGCCTTTCTTCTGCCAGATCGACGTGGCGAAAACCTTTCCCCCTTGCTTCTTGCCTTCGCACGTTGCATCCTGCGTCGCGGTGTAGGTCATGACGACCGTGTCTTTATCGAGCCACATATAGGAGAAATCGGAGAGCGAGAAGCTGTTGACCGTACATCTCGCGTCACTGGTGCTTTTCAGAACCTGCTCCTTGCCCTTAAATATGCCTCCATCGGCGACGACCAGGACGTTATCTGGGGTCATCGGTTCCAGCGGCTTTGCATCGTGGTCTTTCCACGCTTGCCAGCCGATTTTTTCCTTACTTTCGAGCGCCTTCTCTACGGTTGCATTCGTTTGCGAGAACAATGGGACTCCGGATAACAGCAGAGCGAAACCAAATGCCGTTAAAGCGATTCTCCGCATACTCCTCCTCCAGTCTTATTTGGTGACGAAAAACTAGAAACTATAGATCGGGCAAGAAATCGTGTCAATCACTGCCTTCACTGCCAGGATTGGCGAGTGCTCTTGGGTTTGGCTATGGGGATGGTTGTGCGATACTTTACGTACCATGTTGGCCATCGCGCAGACGAATCGTTCCGATTGGTGGCACGTCAGCCCCCCTGACTGACACGATAAAAGCGAAATGTTCTAGATGTTCTAAAGATCACGATAGGCAACATTGGTAAGTTGTTGTAAATGAAAGTGGCGGTGTAGCTCAGGTGGTTAGAGCGACGGTCTCATAATCCGTAGGTCGTAGGTTCGAGTCCTACCGCCGCCACCAGATTCAAACAACGGTAAACAGGGCTGTTTACTGGATTATGGCAGCTTGGTGTTGGCTACGGCCATAAGGTATAGAGATGGCACCAGAATGGCCGTTGAATCGAAAACTCTTCCCGCCGAAGCATCCGCAATTCCTCCCGCCCGCAAGGTTCGGAGCCTTGCGCTTCCGGCCGCTTACCGGCGCCATTTCGTTTGGGTCCAGGTAATTATCGTTTTTCTGTTTCTGGAGTTTGCGCTTTGGGCGCCGACGCGGAATATCCGTAATTTTTGGGCTGTCATTACGATGATCACGATTCTGATCCTAGTGCTGGCTGACCAGCCATCGCTGGAGCGTCTGGGCCTCCGATTACCGAAAACACCCGGCGCCAGCGTGGTGTTGGGGATCGGTTTTCTAGCCGTTATCTTCATGGTGCTTCTGGTGAATTCGGTGGGCGGCCAGATTCCCGCCAATCAGACTTGGCCTGCAGTGCATAGGGTGTGCCGGTACGTAATCTGGGCGCTGATTCAGGAATTCATATTGCAATCGTTTTTCTTCAACCGTTTTGAAGAGCTGTACGGAGGCTCAGCTGCGGTTTGGATCGCGTCTACGCTCTTTGCCGTCGCACACCTGCCCAGTCCCGTTCTCACGGCCGCTACGCTCATCGGCGCCCTTTTCTTCTGTGAAATGTTCCGCCGTTACCGCAGCATCTATTTTCTGGGAATCGTCCACGCCATGCTGGGACTGACCATTGCTATCATTACTCCCAATAGCATGCTATTGCACCACATGCGAGTGGGGATTCGATATCTACAGTACTAGATTCCGGTTCGTTCTGCCTAACGGGATAGCTGGTGGAATGCGTGCCATCAGGGCGCAGCACCGCTGGGCCTGAAGCGTTATCAGCGCGACACAAAAATCCAGACGTTTATTCGTCCTCGCGCAGTTCTTGCACATCTTCATCCGAACCCATTATGACCATATGGGAGTTCGGGTACTGGCCCTGTGCCGATGGCGAGGTCTTCTATTTGATCTCCGAACGCATTCGCTTTCTTGATTTCAGCATCAACCGGGTTGAGCGTTACCAAGTTTAATCGGCGGTTTGGGAGCCGACACCGTTTTCTCCTCAGCCCCCAAAAAACTCAGGGTTCGTCGTCATTGGCCACGACACCATATTCATTGATCAATGTGACCAGCATCCCCGATGCGTTTCCGCTGGAAATCACGATGTCTGGCCGCTTGTCGCCGTTCAGGTCAGCCACGGCAATCTGACTCGGAGACTCCGCCACTTGGAAGATCTGCTCCGGTTCAAAAGTGCCGTTTCCTTTTCCGAACACTACACTCAGAGCCGCTAAACCACAGCAGTTGCCGATCACCAGGTCGGTCTTACCGTCTCCATCAATATCAGCCGCGACCATGTGGAGAGGTATGGTAGAAACGGTGGGCACTGGCTTGCCCGTGCCGAACGTGCCCTTACCGCTGCCCAGGAATATCAGCGGAGGATTGCTGAAACTGCCGTTGAAGTCCGTTGACGACAAGACCACGTCCAGCTTGCCATCTTTGTTGAAATCGGCGATGGCCGCATCGAAGGGATTCTTGACCTCCGTCAGGGTTGTGGAGAGTGTAAAGCTGCCTTTCCCATTGCCGAGGAATGCGTAGGTCGCTCCGTTGACCGAGCTCTGGAAAGGATCCCCTACGTCGAGCAAGAGAAGATCCATCTTCTTGTCGTTGTTGAAATCGGCAATGAAGATGCGCCCGCCGGTCGATTGCGAGGTTCCTGCCGGCAGGGGGACCGTGAGCGGTGCGCCAAAGGTCCCGTTTCCCGTGCCGAGCAACACGCGCAGCTCGATGCCCGAGCCCATGGTGTAGGACAGCAGGGCGAGGTCGGGAATGCTGTCGCCATTGAAATCGGCGATGGCTACGTCCAGCACGTTCGGAACCGATAGCGCCTTGCCGGTTCCGAACTTTCCCGTTTTTTGGCCCAGGAAGACATGGGCGCTGGATGGGTTCCCTTGCGTGTCGAGCGTCGTCACTACTGCGTCGTTTATCTTGTCATTGTTGAGATCCGCAACGCGAATCACGCTCCCGACGTTAGTCAATCCCGGGAACTGATTCCCCAGCTTCACGGTGAAGTGGCCCGTGCCATCGCCAACCAGTAAAGAGGAAGCGGTGAGGATGTCGGGTTTGCCGTCGCCATTGATATCCGCGATCGCGTAGGCAAAGTTGGACAGTGGGCTGCCCGTGGGGTACGCCAACGCGCCCTTGAATGTGCCGTCGCCGGCGCCCATCAGTACGCCCAATCCGCCCGTGCCTCCCATATCACTGGGCGCAGGCAAGAATCCGCCGCCGCTCTGGGCCCCGAGGATGAGATCAAGATTGCCGTCCCCATCCAGGTCGGCCGTGGTGATGACTGCGCCTCGATAGACTCCCGAGTACCAGGTCGGCGGTTGGAGCGTGCCATTCCCATTGCCGAGGAATACGCCGACCTGATCGGTAAGAGTAACTACCGCCAGGTCGATTTTCTTATCATGGTTGAAGTCAGCGGCGACTAATGAAGACACGTCGTAATTCCCGTTATTCGGCAGCGGAAGCGGCTTGCCGAACTTGAACGTGCCATCGCCATTCCCCAGCAATAACTCTCCGTCGGACAAGATCACATCAGGATGTCCATCGTCATTAAGGTCCGCCACCACAAGGCTGATCGTATATCCGGTCGAGTAACTCTTCTTTGCCGTGAAACCTCCGTGGCCATCCCCCAGGAAAATACCCACTTGGAAATGGTTTGTGGTCGGTGATTGCTCCAGCGCAATCAAGTCCGGCTTTCCATCGTGGTTCACGTCCGCCATCGCCAAGCCGACGATACCCTCGCCCGATAAGGGCACAATGGTCGGCGCGTCGAACGTGCCATCGCCCTTGTTAATCAGGACGGCGTATCCACCATTCAGCTTGGGAGAATTAGACCCCGCGAATCCGACCACCAGATCAGCCAGCCCGTCTCCGTTGAGATCGAGGGCAGCGATCGGATAAACGTAGGGCCCGATGTTCCAGGTCTGTACTTTGGTGGATTTGCTTGAGTTGATATTGACGTTATAAATGTCGATTACATTCGGATCTGATTTATTTGTCGTCGCTACGACATCGCTCTTGTTAGAAGCCTGGCCCGCGTCGGCGCCAAAATACGCCGGGTTGTTGGAGCCGGGATTGCCGCAGCCGTCCGGCCAGAGGTCCCCTTTGGTGGTGAGCCCAGCCAGCTTGTGCAGGGTGTCTTGGTAGCCTTGCATGACGCCCAGAATTTTTGAATGGCCCTTAGCGGTGGCAACAATGCCCTCCACCGTACAATCAGCCTTGCGGTAGAGTGCAGCGAAATCCCTGGGGCCGAAGGCGTACTCGGTATCCGCTGTGAGCGGCGCTATCACGGTAGCGTTGCCGGTGAATAGCAGCGGCTTGGCGATCGGCTGCGCCGAGAGGAATGACGGGAACAACAACGCCGAGCATAACAACGCCTGGCACAACCTCGCCGCAGCTGTGCACAGCCATAAACGAAACATGCGCGGAGTAAACGAAGAGGTAGACATGAGCACTCCTAAGGTCTTCTGCGGCACTGGCAGGGGGGCTGAAAGCCGCACCTACCGCGGAGAACGAAAAAATACCATAACCCGTCCATTCCGTCCAGACAGAAGTTTGCCCACTGGCGCGTTTCCTGGATGAAGCCGAAGCCGCGATTCGGTTTCTCCACCAGTCTCGCTCAGCAGCGCTAATCCTTGCGATACTGTAAACGTGAAATCATGCGACCGCGCGGAAAGCCCAGCCCCTTTACTCGATCTGCACAACGTTCGTGTGATGCGAGGCGAAAAGACTGTCCTCCACGACTTCAACCTTCGCGTTGATGTCGACGAGCATGTGGCGGTGCTGGGGCCGAACGGTTGCGGAAAATCCACCCTGATCAAGACCATTACCCGCGAGTGTTATCCGGTGGTCCGCGCCGGGTCGAGCATGACCATTCTCGGCCAGAAGAGCTGGAACGTCTTTGAACTGCGCTCTTTGCTGGGTATCGTATCCAATGACCTGATGTCCTCATGCACCGCCGAGGCCAGCGGCCTGGACGTGGTGCTGTCCGGCTTTTTCAGCAGCACTCGCATCTTCCCCAACCACACCGTCGATCCCAAACACAGAGAGCTGGCCGAAGCCGCCTTGGCCCAATTGGGAGTTGCGCATCTGGCGGATCGCGCGGTCGAAGAAATGTCTTCGGGAGAGGCCAAGCGCGTCCTGATCGCCCGGGCGCTGGTACACAAGCCACGCGCCCTGTTGTTCGACGAACCCTGCAATTCATTGGACATCCTGGCGCAACACGATTTGCGCGAAACCATGCGCTCGCTGGCCAACTCGGGAACGGGAATTATTCTCGTAACTCATGAGATCCAGGACGTCGTTTCAGAGATTGAACGAGTCGTGCTCATGTCAAACGGCCGCATCGTGGCCGACGGACGCAAGGAAGAAATCCTGCAAGCCAAAAGCCTGGGCAAACTGTTCGGCCTTAACGTCGAACTAGCCTGCCGCGATGGTCATTACAACATCTGGTGAAGGGCTACACCCCCGCAGCGGTGTTATCCTAAATGCGGGATCACGGTGCGGAATCACGCCGTAGTCGCAGTAACCGTTCATGACCAATCCAAAGACGTCCACTCCAGGCATTTCCGAACCGCGCGGTCCTGAACCAGTTCCGTCTGAACCAAAGATTTCCGCTCCCAATAACGCTGAAAGATCGCGTGGTGACGGGCCTCTGGCCCGTAACGGGGCGGAGCCCCCTCACCACACTCAAACCACTCCTGGATCCGCGCCAGCCAGCGAGCCGATCGACGCAGTCCCGACGGAGTCCTTCAAGGACGTTTTTTCCGCGTACGAACGAAGCCATTCCCGCAAGAGCGAGCCAGGCACTCCGCGGCGCGAAGGCACGGTGATTGCCGTGACCGCCGACTCCATCGTGCTCGACGTCGGATTCAAAACCGAGGGCGTTCTGCCGCTCACGGCGTTTCCCGCGGACAAGCCTCCAAAGCCCGGCGACAAAGTAGTAGTCACAATCAAGGGCCGCGATCCCGAAGGCTACTACGAACTAACCTGCGGCAAGGTCGAGCGTCCCACCGACTGGGCATCGCTGGAGAAAGCTTTCGCCGAGAAATCAACGATCATTGGCACCGTGACGGGCGTGGTCAAGGGCGGCCTGAGCGTCGATGTCGGAGTGCGCGCCTTCATGCCCGCTTCGCGCAGCGGGACCCACGACGCCTCCGAAATGGAGAAGCTGGTCGAGCAGGAAATCCGCTGCCGCATCATCAAGCTCGATGTGGAAGACGAAGACGTCGTAGTCGATCGCCGGGCGATTGCGGAAGACGAAGAACGCGCAGGCAAGGAGCGGCGCTACTCCGAACTGAAAGAAGGCGACACCGTGCAGGGCGACGTCCGCAGCCTGACCGATTACGGAGCGTTCGTCGATATCGGCGGCACGGACGCCTTGCTGCATGTCGGCGAGATTTCATGGCGGCGCGTCAATAAGCCTTCCGACGTGCTTACTACGGGCCAGCAGATCGAGGCCGTAATTATCAAGATCGATTCAGACAAGCGGCGCATTGCGATCAGCATGAAGCAGCTTCAGCCTCATCCGTGGGACGCCGCCGCCGAAAAATACAAGGCTGGCGAACGAGTGCGAGGCACGGTCACACGGCTCATGGATTTCGGCGCGTTTGTGGAGATCGAGCCCGGCATTGAAGGCCTGATTCATATTTCCGAAATGTCGTGGGCTAAGCGGGTAAGAACTGCGGCGGATGTAGTGAAGCCCGGCGAAAATGTTGAAGCCGTGATTCTCGGAGTGAACGCCGCGGAGCGCCGCATCTCTCTCGGCCTGAAACAAGCGCTGGGCGATCCCTGGGCTGGGGCTGCGCAAAAATTTGCGCCGGGCACAGTGGTCGAAGGTCCCATTACCAATCTGACAAAGTTCGGCGCCTTCGTGCAGCTCACCGAAGGCGTTGAGGGGATGATTCACATCAGTGAAATCAGCGCGGAAAAGCGCATCAATCACCCGCAAGAAGTGCTGAGGCCGGGGCAAGTGGTCAAGGCGCAGGTGCTCGCGCTCGATACCGAAAAGCGGCTTATACGGCTCAGCATGAAACAACTGGTTCCGACCGGCCTCGAAGAATATCTCGCCGAACATAAGGATGGAGATATCGTCACGGGCCGTATGATCGAAGTTTCCGAAGGACGCGCCCGCGTCGAGCTAGGCGAAGGCGTCATGGCGACGTGCCGAATTTCCGAACAACCGTCAGCGAAAGAAGACACAGACGCGGAATCGTCCTCGTCTTCACCTTCATCCTCTAAGCCCGATCTGACGTCACTGGGCTCAATGTTGCAAGCTCGCTGGAAAAGCGGCCCCGCAGCCGCCGAGGCTAAGCCGGAATCGTTGCGGGCAGGCCAAATCCGCAAGTTTCGGATCGCGAAACTTGATCTCGCAACTAAGACAATCGACTTGGAATTGGGGTAATTCAGAATCCGCCCAAAGCGAACACCTTCCATAGAATTGTCATCTCGCGCGAAGCGAGGAACCCTACTCGACCGAAAATGTGTACTGAGAGTAGGGATCCCTCGCCCCGCTCGGGATGACAGAACTTGTTGATTTGAGTAAGCGACTTGTTGACGACTAACTTACCGAGTTAGCGATTCATAAGCGCAATTCATGCAGGCAGATATATGATCGTTGGTCCTACCGACCATCGGGCCAGGGGTTTGGAACGTCGAGATGATCCTTGCCCAGAGCGGGATTTCATCGGAAAAGGGAATTTGTAACGATTGCAGGCTTTTCTTGCGGGAACAGCCGTGACGGCCAACTTACAAGTGATAGAATTATTCCCATGGCAAAGACACTGATTCAATCTGTGGTAAAACAACTCCAACATGAACGTGGGCGTCTTGAGGACGAACTCACGCGCGTAACCGCTGCCCTAACCACCTTCGGAAAAGTCTTCCTGCATGGTAATAAGCTTAAGCGAGTCCCAACTCGAAAGAAGCGAACGATTTCTGCTGCAGGACGCAAGAGAATCGCAGCCGCGCAGAGAGCAAGGTGGGCAAAGGTTAAGGCAGGCAAAAAGTAATTCTCCTGTAGAGTCGTTCTCCGCCCGCCCGGGACGGGCGAGACCCGGCCCTCCGCGGTATGATTCGTTCACATGCGCGTGGAGGGCTCAGGCACGGAGCCGCCGGGCACGGCAGCTTTCAAAACCTCCAACTGCCACTGCGGACGGACCGTGAAACCTTGCAATGCGGCCGGAATCACCACCGCATCGCCTTTTGCCAGGGTCACCGGATCGCGGCCCTGCGCCTCCACGACTCCGCAGCCTTCGACGGCGACCAGGATTTGCGCGGAACTCTTGCCCGAATCGGGTTTCTCGAACGCGGCCGTTCGGAAATCCTGGGGCTCTTTCAATTCAAACAGATCTACCGTGAAGTAAGGCGCTGAGATCATGGACGAACTCCGGTTCTTGCCGCCATTGATGGCGACGGGCGCTGGACGGATTACTTTGCCGGAGGCGGTGCGCTCTTTGACCGAGGCGAGGCCGCGCTCCAGATGCAGCGGGCGCGGGCGTCCGTAATCGTAGAGACGATACGTGGTATCGGACTGTTGCTGCGTCTCCAGCAGGACGGCCCCGGGTCCAATCGTATGCACCGTGCCGCCGGCAACATAAATCATCTCGCCCTGATAGATGTTGACCCAGTTGAGCAGTTCTTCGGCGCTGTTGTCGTGGATGGCTTGTTCGAGTTGAGCGCGCGTGACGCCCGGCTTCAGTCCGAGCGCGATTTGCGATCCGGGCTTGGCGTGGGCCACGTACCAGCATTCGGTTTTGCCCCACGGCTCTCCGAAGCGTTGCGCGGTGGCGTCGTCGGGGTGCACTTGAACAGACAGTTTTTCCTCGGTAAACAAAAACTTCAGCAGTAGCGGAAAGCGCCCTGGATCGGGCGCGGCTGTACCCACTAGGTCCGATCCGAATTCTTTGCTCAGGCCTGCAAGCGATCTCTTCGCGAGCGGGCCATGCGCGACGATGCACTTGTCGCCGGTGAGCCAGGCTTCTCCGATGCGTTCGTTGAATCTGTGATTAGGGTAGATCGCGGAGAGATCGAGCGTGCCCCAGGGGCGCGGGTCGAAAGCGGGAGACATGAGGAGTGGGTAGAGTTGGGTCATGCGCAGCTATTCGTGCCGTGCCCCTAATTCATATTGTCATTCTGTGCGAAGCGAAGTATGACAACCCAGAATCATGTTGCGAATTATGGAGCACGATTCTACAGCCTGCCGAAGAACGTCCGCATCCGCTCCAGAGCCTTGTCCAGATTTTCCATTGATGTCGCGTAGGAAATGCGGACGTGCTCGATCGTGCCGAAGCCTTCTCCCGCAACCGTCGCCACGTGTGCCTGGTGCAGCAGTCCGTGTGCGATATCGGCGCCGGACTTCATTCCACCTTTGTTAAAGAACGCCGAGACATTCGGATAGACGTAGAAAGCCCCTTCCGGCATGGTGCACCTCACGCCCGGAATTGCGCGCAGGCCGCCAACGATGTGATCACGCAGCTTTATATATTCCGACCGCATATCGGCCACGCACTGCTGCGAACTGCTCAGCGCTGCGACCCCTGCCTTCTGCACGATGGACGTAGGATTTGAAGTGGACTGGCTCTGCAGCTTTTGCACCGCGCCGACCACGGCCGCGGGGCCTAGCGTGTATCCCAGGCGCCAGCCCGTCATGGCGTAAGTCTTCGAAAGCGACCCCACTACCAGAAAACGGTCGCGATATTCGTTCAATGAACCAACCGAGAAATTCTTGCTCGTGTAATTGAGATATACGTAGCACTCGTCGGAAATTACCCAGATGCCGCGCTCATGGGCCAGCCGCACCACGGCGGTCATGTCCTCAGGATTCATCACTGCGCCGGAAGGATTCGACGGCGAATTCAAAATAATCAGCTTCGTCTTCGGCGTGATCAAACGTTCCACCATGTGCGCGGTGACACGGAAGCCCTGAGACTCGTCCGCTTCGAGCAGCACGCAGTTACCGCCGACGTAGCGCACCATGTCCTTGAACGAGACCCAGTAGGGCACGGGCAGAATCACTTCGTCGCCGTGATCGACCAGCACCGAGATGACGTTGAACAGCGCGTGCTTGCCGCCCACCGAGGCACAGGTTTCCTCGCGTTTATAGGCGGAGCCAAAATCGTCGGCATGGCGGCGGATGATGGCGTCCTTGAGTTCGATAGTGCCGCCGACGGGCGTGTACTTCGAGAAGTTGTTTTGAATGGCCGCGATGGCCGCGTCCTTAATGTGCTGCGGCGTCATGAAGTGCGGCTCGCCGGCGGTTGCATCGACTACATCGACTCCCTGCTGCCGCAGTTTTTCCGCCTCGGCCACGGCGGCCAGGGTCGCGGAGGGCTCGATGCGATTGATGCGTTCCGTCAGGAGGACGGGATGAGTAACGGGAGTCGTTACTGTGCTCATATTTATGTTCTCAAGCTTTCTTTTTTCTGGACTTGCTCCTGCCATCGGAAGGCGCCTTGCCCGGGGGCTGCTTGCCGTTCGCGAATTTGTGAGCCACGTCCATTTTCTCACGAAGCTTCTGCTCGACAAGCTCAGGCACCAGGCATTCGATGGATCCGCCGAGCTGCGCGACTTCACGCACCAGACGCGAGCTCAGGTACGAATACTTCTCGGCGGGCATCATGAACACCGTCTCCACGCCCGGATGCAGTTTGCGATTCATGAGCGCCATCTGAAGTTCGTACTCGTAGTCGCTGATAGCGCGAATCCCGCGCAGAATGGCCTTTGCCTCGACCCGCAACGCGTAGTCCACCGTAAGGCCCTCGAAAGTGTCGACCAAGACGTTGTCAAACCCTGCCGTCATCGCTTCCAGCATCTTGCGGCGGTCAGCCACGCTGAACAGCGGGTCTTTCTCGGGGTTCCGCAGAATGGCAACGACCAGTTCGTCGAAGATATTGCTGCCGCGCTCGATCAGATCAAGATGCCCGTTGGTAGGAGGATCGAACGATCCGGGATAAATGGCTTTGATGCGCTTCACCGGGGCCCTCGGTCTAGGAAAGAAGGATTGTATGCGGGGGGAAGCGCCGATTGCAATCGGGGTCCCTAGCTGGCTTACTCGGAGCTATCGCAAACTGGCAGTAGTAGGATCGGCTTGACCAAAAGGGGGATCCATACGTTGTTAGGCGAGTTTGAAGTCCTGCGCCAGCAGGGTTAACACTTCCGGAATATCGCAAAGATAAAGCGTACACGCGGGCTAGTTAATCACTCTGCGCTGCTCCAGAAATTTCTTCACCACCGCAGTCGGGTCGCGATGTTCTCCATCCACCGCATAATTCAGCCGCCGCATATCTTCGTCGGAGATCGCTCCCGCCAACGTATCCAGCGCCGCTTGAACTTCGGGATGGTTCTTCAGCATTTCTCCGCGCATCACCGCCACCGCTTCGTAGGGAGGAAAGTACCGATGGTCATCCTCCAGCACAAAAAAATCCAGCGCCGGAATCAAGCCATCGGTGTTGTTGCCCGCGATGATATCCACCTGCCGCTCTTTGAGGGCGCGCGTGAGCAAACCCAGATCCATGATGCGCGGCGGCTCCGCGAAGCGCAGGCCGTAGCTTGCGACCAAGCCTTTGTATCCATCGGGTCGCTCCATGAATTCGTATCCGAAACCCGCGCGCCACTGCGGAGTAAACTGGGCGGCTTGCGACAAGGTCTGCAAGTGCAACCGGCGCGCATCGTCGCCGCGGATTACCATGGCGAAAGTGTCGTCAAAGCCGAGTGGCGGTCCCACGCGGAAACCGAATGTTTCTTCGTAGCCTTGCTTCACTCGTCGATAGACTTCCTGCTTGTCGCCGCCCGGTTGTTGCTTGAGGACCGCCGTCAGGGCTGTGCCGGTATATTCCGGGTAGATGTCGATTCGTCCGGCAAGGATCGCCTGCTGGCAGATGAATGTTCCAGCCAGGTAGAAACGGCGCTCCACGCTCAGGTGAGTCCGGGCTTCGATGACCTGAGCGAACAGTTCTCCGAGGATGAGCTGCTCGGTGAAGTTCTTGGATCCAACTACAATCCGATCCGCATGCCGTTGGCAACCGACAACCGGAAAGAGAAACAGGAGGACGAGAAACAGCAATAGCAATTTGGAGATGATCTGTTTCCGGCGGGCGCGGATTGAATGTATCGTCAATGATGCCCCGTCAAAATGCTTTTCCCTGTTGATTTCAAACTACGATTTTGAACGCAGAGATCCGAGTCGCCGCTCCAGCCTTCCGAGCACAAAGTCTGCGAAGAGCGCTAGTAGCGCGGCCGGAATCGCTCCCGCCAAAATCACCTGATTGTTGACCATGGCCAATCCACGGAAAATAAATTCGCCCAGCCCACCCGCGCCGATCGCCGCCGCGATGGTTGCGAGACCGATGGAGACGACCGTCGCAATTCGCACTCCGGCCACAATGACTCCCGAGGCCAGCGGCAACTCCACCTGGAAAAGTAATTGCCGATCGGTCAATCCCATGGCGCGTCCCGCTTCGACCACCGCTGGATCGACTCCTTGAATGCCCGCGTAGGTATTGCGAATCAACGGCAACAGCGCATAGAGCGCCAGCGCCAGAATCGCCAGCCGGCCCGCGCGCTCTCCAATCCACGGTGCTGGAAGGAGGAAGCCGAACAGGGCAAGACTGGGGATGGTCTGGATTATGTTTGCGCCACCGAGCACTGGTTTGCTGAGCTGCGGAATACGCGTGATCAGGATGCCAAGCGGAATCCCAACCAGCGCCGCGAGAAGTGTAGCCACTCCCGCCAATGTGATGTGCTCCAGCGTAAGGTCGAGCACCTGCTGGCGATTCGCCATCATGAACTGCAGGAAATTCATGCCGACCACCTCGTGATCACTTTGTGCCTGGATGTGGGTCCTGACATCCCGAGAACGCTTCCATGTACGCCCGCACGAGTGAGTGCTGGGAAAGCGGGAACTCCGCGACGGGAAGATCGACGATCAGTCGGCCCTCCTCCAGCAGCGCGATGCGATCTGCCAGTAGCAAGGCCTCGCGCAGATCGTGGGTAACAAAGATCACCGCTTTCCGCATCCGCTGTTGCAGAGCGCGAAACTCTTTCTGCATCTCCGATCGCGTGATCGGATCGAGCGCGCCGAAAGCCTCGTCAAGAATCAGAATGGGAGGGTCCGCGGCGAGAGCCCGCGCCACGCCGACGCGCTGCCGCTGCCCTCCAGAGAGTTGGCTGGGATAACGGGATGCCAGGTCTTCACTGAGCCCGACCGTGGACAGCAACTCGCGCACCCGAGCTTCCACGCGCGCCTGCGGCCAGTTTTCAATCCGCGGCACCAGCGCAATGTTGCGCTCCACCGTGAAGTGCGGAAACAAACCGCCGTCCTGAATGACATATCCGATGCTTCGCCGCAATCGGATCGGATCCCAGTCCGCGGTTCGGCGGCCGTTCACGCGCACGTCGCCCGCAGTGGGTAACAGCAGGCGGTTAATCAGCTTTAGGGTGGTCGTCTTTCCGGAGCCGCTGCGGCCGAGGAGAACGAGGGTTTCACCCTGCTTCACGCAGAGTGCCAGGTCTTGAAGCAGCGGACGTCCATTCAGGCGGAAGGAAGCGTGATCGAATTCGATGGCCGGTGCGGGAGTGGAGGCGTCAGTCATGTACAAAGTGGAGTGACGGGCGTCCTCGCCCGTAATCGGTTGCAATTTCGAGAGCATTGAGGCCGAGAAGTAACGTCTGGCGCTCCACAAGCTCTAGCATATAACCAGTCCCGTCTTGTACGCAGCGTCGGGCAAGCCCGTGATTCGTATTCCACCGTGCCCCTTGTGCCGGATGTTGAGCCCTATGAGCAGCGCGGTGATTTGTTCGACAATGCGCGCATTCTCAAGCTTGCCGCCGTCAATCGCCCGCACTCGCACGATCTTCGTCGCGAGTTCCATCGCGACCTGCGCAGCATCGGGATCGTCGCTGCATACGATAACGTCGCAATCCACCTCGTCATTACTATCGCTGTTGAGCACTTCTGCCGAAACGTTCTGGAATGCGGCCACGACGGAAACTCCCTTGGGAACAAGTTCCGCCGTCTGTTGCGCCGCCGAGCCTTGCCACACGCCGAGGGTGCGGCTGGCGCGTCCGCCCACGCTCGCAGCCAGAGGAACGGTGGCGTCAATGAGAATGCTGCCCGGACGAATCGCAGTCTTCAACTGCTTCAGCAGCGCCGCCTGCCCTTCGAACGGTACGGTGAGCACCAGCAGATCGCAGGCCGCGCACGCTGCCGAATTTTCCATTCCGGAAACTTGAGCATCCGCACCCGCCCGTTTGCGGATTGTCTCCGCCGCCTGCTGCGCGCGGGAGGCGTCCCGCGAGCCGATGATGACCGTCTCTCCTGCGCGCGCCCACCTTAGCGCCAGACCCATGCCCGCCGGGCCCGTGCCGCCGATGACGGCGATCGCGCGGTTCATGCGGCCGTTCACGCTTTCGTTCATGCAAACTCCGGCGAGTACTCATGTTCAGAAGGTATCTCGGAAACAACCTCGACCGGCAGCTTGATCTTCATGCGCGAATATCTTGTATTGCGCTCCGCTGGAATGCGCCCGATCTCCAGAATCAGCGACTGGAAATCTTCCGGGCTGGTGTACTGGCCTGCGGTCGCTCCGGCCTCGCGCGAAATATTTTCTTCCATCAGCGTCCCGCCGTAATCGTTGGCGCCGGCGTGCAAGCAGAGCTGCGAAAGCTTACGGTTCAGCTTTACCCACGAGACCTGAATGTTATGAATCGAACCGGCGAGCAGTATCCTGGCCAGCGCATGGATCTTGAGGTGTTCGGCAAGCGTCGGTCCGGAGCGCGCCAGTCCCTGCTGGAACAGAAGCGTGTTCTGGTGCACGAAGCCTAGGGGCACGAACTCGGTGAAGCCGCCGGTCTCAGACTGAATGTGTCTGAACAAAGACAACTGCCGCACCCAGTGGCCGGGCGTTTCCATGTGTCCGTACATCAGTGTCGAAGTGCTGGTAATTCCACACGAGTGCGCCGTGCGGATCACCTCTTGCCATTGCGCTGACGAAAGTTTGTTGCGCGACAAGACATGGCGCACTTCGTCATCGAGAATTTCCGCCGCTGTGCCCGGCAGCGTGTCTAGTCCGTTATCGCGCAGCATCATCAGATAGTCGCGCAGCCTCATGCCGGTGAGTTCCAGGCCATACACAATTTCCATTGGAGAGAACGCGTGGATGTGCATCCCTGGCACCGCGTCCTTAACAGCCCGCAGAATGTCGCGGTAATAAAAAGGAGGCAAACCGTGCGGCAGCCCGCCTTGTATGCAGACTTCGGTCGCGCCTAGTTCCCACGCTTCTTTACTTTTGCGCCCCATGTCTTCCAGAGAATGAAAATAGGAGTCGGCCTCGCGCGGCCCGCGGCTGAACGCGCAGAACTTGCATCCCACAAAGCAGATGTTCGTGAAATTGATGTTGCGATTCACCACGTAGGTGACGATGTTGCCGACCAGGTCGCGCCGCAGCGTATCTGCGGCTACGAACAGTGCAAGGAGGTCCGCGCTGTCCCCGTTTGACCCGCCGCAGTTGGCCAGGGCGTAGCGCTCCTCGTCACTGAGACATGCTCCATCTTGCGTTTCCAGCACGCGGTCCAAAGCTCTGCGGATCCCGCCTGCGGCGCGCGGCGCAATCTCGTCCCAGGTAAGCGCGGGGAATTGATCGAGTTCTACAGCCTGCCAAGTCATAACACTCTCCAATGGAACCTCATCGCCATCGTATCGAAATCCTTATCGAAAGAGATCGTTCTTCGCGGGCCGGATCAGTTCCCGCGCCCCACCACTTCTTCGGCGAGTCTCGCGACAATAAGAATAGCCCCGAATGATGCACGCGGGCGTACCCGTCAATTTTCCGCAGACCAGTCCCGCCGCACAAGCCAGTTCATCCGCTACCGCGTCCACCGTCGCGTGCAGAGAGTAGCCGTGTGGGTCGCGTCGTCCGCGATAGTCGACTAGGGGCCGCATTCCGGCGACGCCAATCGCTACTTCCGTCAAGCCTTCCCGCCATGGACGTCCGAAACTGTCGCTTACGATGACCGCGATTTCGATTCCCATCTGTTTCTTCAACTCGCGCCGCAACCGCGCCGCGGAGAGATCTGGATTCGCCGGCAGCAGCACCGCGTGCCGACCGCCATCCACGTTCGACACATCAACACCGCTGTTTGCGCAAACGAATCCGTGCTGGGTCTCGGTGATCAGCACACCCCGCTTTCGCCGGACGATTCGACGACTCTCACGCAACGCCAACTCACTGACGCGCGCGTCAAGCCCGTACCGCCGAGCCCACGCCCGTGAAGCCTGTGAGGGGTGGATCTCATCCAGCGCCACCACCGCGCCTTCCGCCTTCGAAACAATTTTGTGCTTCACCACCAGGATGTCGCCATCCTGAAAGCGCAGCCCAGATTTTCGCACTGCGGCCAACAGCCGCGAACTTAGCGATTTTAGCGATTCTCCAGCGCGGATTTCTCCGCTGACGGCGATCGGGAGAATGCGAACTTCACCAGCCGCGCGCTTACCGGTGCTGGACGCCATCTTTTTCGTGATCCTTTTTTTCGCGATCCTCGACCAGATTCCGGCTACCCAGGCTCCAACTTCGCACCAGTCTCTGCGATCGCCGTTCTCCGCTGACGGCCGCGAGTTCGAAGAGATCTTCGGGGCGATCGACGTCCCGCGCAATCCCCGGAAGTTTGAGCACAACACAAGGCAGGCCGGTTGCCTTCGCGGCGGCCAGGTGAGGCAGGAAGCTGTCATTGCCGAAACGAAGCGGGAACAAATCACCGGGAGACCGCCAAGCTGCATTCGTGCCGCGCCCCGCGGCGTCCGGCACCAGCACCGCGCCGCCTTGAAGATGAGGCGCGTTGTCCACGATCTTTTGCAATTCCGAACCGTCGATCAAAGGAATATCTGCCGGAACCACGAGCGTGCTGGGCTCTCCGCGATCGGTGTATACCGCTGTTGCCATTTCGATGGCGCTGGTTTCACCTGAGTTGTCGTCGGCAACAACCTCAAAATTGAAACGCGCCGCCAGATCGCGCGCGAATGAATCATTCGTCACCACTGCAACGGCAGGCCGGCTTTGCCAACGCGCCAAAGCCTGCAGCACATCCTCGCACATCGCCTGCGCCAGTTCGAAACGTTCTTCCGGACTCAGAACAGCAGAGAGCCGCTGCTTGGCGTTGACGAGGTTTTTTACCGGAACCAGAATCATGCGCGCTCCAACGCGGCCTGAGCGGACAGAGGTCGCGTCGCCGCATCCAGCACGCTCTTTGCCAGCGCGATTCTATCTTCATATTTGTGCATGATGGCCGGCGTGCAATAAACCTGGATGCCAGTCTTGCGCAATTCTTCGGCAGCCGGCGCGTCCTGCGTATCGACCACCAGCAGATCGAGGAAGTCGCGATAGAACTCGGCAACGCCGGCAATCGAAACGGCGAAGCCTTGTGCCGCCATGAGTGCTGCTGCGGGTCCGGTGACTGCGGCCTTTCCCACAATCGGGCTCACGGCCACAATGCTGGCCCGGCTCTCCCGCAGCGCTTCGCGAATTCCAGGCACGGCAAGAATCGGACCAATGCTGGTCACCGGATTACTTGGTGCCAGCAGCACAACATTCGCTGAGCGAATTGCGTCGATCACGCGCGGAGCCGGCGCCGCATCCGAGGCGCCGTCGAAGCGGACTGATTCCACCGGATCCTGGTATCGGCGCTCAACAAAATATTCTTCGAAGCTCAAATCTCCTGCCGGAGTCAAAACTCGCGTCTCAACGCGCGAATTGCTCATGGGCAGGATGCGCGCCTTAATTCCCAGCCTGGTTGCAATTTCGGACGTGGCTTCACTAAGCGTCTTGCCCTCGGCCAGCAGCTTCGAGCGAAAAATGTGCGTGGCCAGATCGCGATCGCCGGCTTTGAACCAAGCCGGCTGCCCCATTTGCTCCATGGATTGCAGACAATAAAAAGTGTCGCGCTCCACGCCCCATCCGCGCTCCTGGCTTAGTTTCTCGGCCAGCACGTAAGTAATGGAATCGAGATCGGGTGAAACGTGTAATCCCCACCAGAGCAAGTCGTCGCCCGTATTCACAATAATCGTCAATTCTTCCGGAGCAACAATTTGGCGGAGTCCATCGACGAACTTGGCTCCGCCCGTGCCGCCGGTCAGAACCGTGATCATGCCGCCCTCCGAGCGTAGCCTTCAGCGTCTGCGGCCGAGGTTAGGCGTTGCGCCAGCAAATCGCCGAGAGCCGCTGCTTGTCCTGTGAATTCTGGATAAACTGGCAACCTCTGGCGCAATTCGAATCCCTTCGCGTCGGTCCGCTGCCGTAATTGTTCCAGATGCGGCCACGGCTTTTCTGGATTGATAAAATCCGGCGTCAGCGGCGAGACTCCGCCCCAGTCATTGATGCCGCCATGGAGCAGATCGGCATAGTACGGGTCGGAAAGATTCGGCGGCGCTTGAATATTCATCTTCGGCAGCAGGAGGCGCGCCACGGCCAGCGTGCGCAGCATGTCAGCGCGGCCGGGTTCCGGCCAGTGTGCCATCGGCGTACCACTCTTGGCGCGGAAGTTCTGCACGATCACTTCCTGAATGTGTCCATACCGCTCGTGCAAGTCGCGGATCGCGACCAGCGTATCCACGCGTTCTTCCAGCGTCTCGCCAATTCCAATCAGAATGCCCGTAGTGAAAGGAATTTGTCGACGCCCCGCATCTTCAATTACACGCAGACGCTTTGCCGGGTCTTTGTCGGGAGCATTGTCATGAGCGGCGTCTTTCGCGAGCAGCCGCGCACTGGTCGTTTCTAGCATGAGCCCCATGCTGGGAGCCACGCGGGACAGCCGTTCCAGCCATTCCGCGCTCATCAGCCCGGGATTGGGATGCGGAAGCAGACTCGATTCCCGAAGCACCATCTCACACATCGCTTCCAGATAGTGGAGCGTGGATTTATATCCGAGGCGCCGCAGGGTGTCGCGCATCTGGGGGAAAATCAGCTCCGGCTTGTCTCCCAAGCTGAACAATGCCTCGGTACATCCCATGCTTTCGCCGGCGCGAACTACTTCCATCACCTCACCCGGCGTCATGGTGTGCGCACCGGGCTGTCCGGGATCGCGGCGGAATGTGCAGTAACCGCAGTAGTCGCGACAGAGATTCGTCAGGGGAAGAAACACTTTGCGGGAATAAGTGATCACTCCAGGTTTGAATTTCGCGCGCGTCAGTTGCGCCGCTGAGAGCAGGGAGGGCAGAGAGTCGTCATCCGTTCGCAGCAATCGACACGCCGCTTCACGAGAGATCGGCTTCGCGTCTTGCGCCAACTCCGCCGCGAACGCTGCATTGGGTGAAAAAGTGGCCATACGAGCGCTACTGCGAAATTCGTTTCATCGAAATCCAACGCAAGCAACGATCATAACGGACACGGTGAATCCTGTCCCTACATGGCACAGAGTACGATCTGTGGTAGCGTGTTCACTTGCCGAAGTGCTTTTCCGGGCCCAGGCTGGGCGGTGCGGGCAGAACGATTCAGGTCGAGAGTATTTAAAGCGAAGTTTCTTTCAGAAGACGGCCACGCACAACAATGGCCGGCAGGTGTCCGCATGAGCCTTAACGCTGGCGATTTTCGCCAGGCCATGGGGTGTTTCGCAACCGGGGTCACGGTCATCACGGTCGATCAGGACGGCGAGGTCCACGGCATGACGGCGAATGCTTTCACCGCGGTATCGCTCGACCCGGTGCTGGTTCTGGTTTGCGTGGATCACCGGGCGCGAACGCACGCTCATCTGCATGCCCGGAAGCGATTTGGAGTGAACGTGCTGCGCCACGATCAACAGTCCGTCTCGGAATACTACGCGCGCTCGGCGGAGACCCACCAGCATCCCGAAGCCGCGGGCGCCCGCTTTGATCGCACCGCGCAAGGCACGCCCGTGCTGCAAGGAGCTCTGGCATATCTAGAATGCCGCTTGCACTCGACACAGGCCGCAGGCGACCATACCATCTTCATCGCAGAAGTCGAAGAGGTTGTGGTCCGCGACGGGGAACCACTGTTATATTTTCGCAGCCAGTACCGCGACATCGAAGCAACGCAAGACTGATGTGGTAGACAAAGAAGGGAAGGACCGCCGCAATGTATCCGCGAGCATTTCGCTATCACCGGGCGGGGTCTCCGCAGGAAGCGGTCAACATGGTCGGCCAACTCGGCGAGGGCGCGAAGTTCCTAGCGGGCGGGCAGAGCCTGATTCCGCTGCTCAAACTTCGCTTCGCCAATCCCGAACACCTGGTGGACTTGAATTTCATCCCGAGCACGTCCTTTATTAAGGAAGACTCGGGCGCGCTTCGTTTCGGAGCTATGGCCCGCCACGCCGAAATCGAGCACTCCGCGCTGGCGAGAAAGATCCCGATCCTGCACGACTGCGCCGCCGGCATTGCCGACGTGCAAGTGCGAAACCGCGGCACCATCGGCGGATCGCTCGCGGAAGCCGATCCAAGCGGCGATTGGGCCAACGCCTTAATCACGCTCGACACCACCGTGCACTGCCTCGGGCCGGGCGGGGCGCGCACCATCCCCCTGAAAGATTTCATTAAAGACGCCTACACGACCGCATTGGCTCACGACGAGCTTGTAACCGAAGTGGAAATCAAAATTCCGCCAAAGGGCAGCGGCGGAGCCTATCTTGCATTCAAGCGGAGCGCTCCCGTGTATCCGACCGCCAGTGCTGCTGTGCAACTCACATCAACTGGCGACGTCTGCCATGAGGCGGCGATTGCTCTCGGGTGCGTCGGCCTAACCGCGATCCGCGCGACCGAGGCTGAGACGGCGCTTCGTGGGAAAATCCTGGACGACAAGACGATTTCGACCGCCGCCGAAGCCGCTCGTGCCGCCGCCGATCCCCAGCCCGACGTGCGCGGATCGGCCGAATACAAACGCCAACTCGTCGTAGCCCTGGTGAAGCGCGCGATTCAGATTGCGGCGCGCCGTGCTCGCGGAGAAGAGGTCGAGGGGACCCATCTCTATGCTTGAAAGTGTGTCTGAAACCGCAACCGTTGAAAAAACCGCCGTCAGCGTCAACGTAAATGGCAAGCCGTATGCGCGCCAGATCGAGCCGCGTATGTTGCTAGTCGAGTTTTTGCGCGAGGCATGCGACTTGACTGGCACGCACGTCGGTTGCGACACGACATACTGCGGCGCTTGCACCGTGCTGATGAACGGCCTGGCGGTGAAATCCTGCACGATGTTTGCGGTGCAGGCGGACGGATCGAAGATCACTACAGTCGAGGGTCTCGAAAAAGAGGGCAAACTTCATCCCATTCAAAGAGCTTTCGGCGATTCGTACGGCCTGCAGTGCGGATACTGCACGCCCGGTCTGATGCTCTCGGCTCATCAATTACTCTCAGAAAATCCTGACCCGAGCGAAAAGGAAATTCGCAAAGCGATCGCGGGCAACACCTGCCGCTGCACCGGATATATGAACATCTTCAAGGCCATCGAACTCGCGGGCCGCAACATGAGGAAAGTCTGAGATGGCCATCAACTTTTCCGGCGTATTCGAGGTCAAGAGAAAACCCGAAGAAGTTTACGACTTCCTCATAGATCCCAATCGATTTGCGGCATTGCTTCCTGATTTTCAAGGATTGGCGGTGCAAGACGCGACACACTTCAGCATCAAGCTGAATGTGGGCATTTCCTACATCAAGGGGAGCGCAGACGTGAAGATCGAACTGGCGGAGGCCGACCGGCCGCGCCGAGCCGTATACAAAGGACAGGGACCCGTCACCGGAGGAAACGTCACCGTGGTCGCAGGTTTTGACTTGGCTCCGACTGCCTACGGAACCCAAGTGAACTGGCGGGGTGAAACCCAGATCTTCGGCCATTTGGCATCGGTGGCCGGCGGCATGCTCGAACCGCTGGGCAAGAAACAGATTCAGAAATTGATAGACGGTCTGCAGGCGGCGCTGACATAGCTCGTGTGGCGCGGGCGCCCTGGCCCGAGAAGTGGGTGCGGAGACACAAAGTTCGCTGTTGAAGATACGAGGCCCAAGAAAAGCGTGGCTGAAGAAGAAAAAAACGGCGGCGGACGTTGGGTGGGCGCCGCACTCCCCCGCAAAGAAGAAGACCGTCTGCTGCGCGGCCGCGGCAAGTTTGCCGACGACATCAAGCTCCGCGAAATGCTCTATCTGCGCTTTGTGCGCTCTCCCTATGCACACGCGCGAATCGTCAGCGTCGATACCTCCGCTGCCGAGGCGCTGCCCGGCGCAGTCTGTACGATAACGGGCAAGGAGATTGCCGCGCAAACGCAGCCCTTCATCGAAATCGGACCAGATCATGCGCAGAAAATTCGCGATTACCCCATGGCCATCGGCAAAGTGCTTTACCAGGGAGAGCCGGTTGCCGCGGTAGTCGCCGAATCTCCGAGCCTCGCCGAGGATGCCGCTGAATTCGTTCAGGTCGAGTACGACCCGCTCGAGCCTGTCGTTGACGCCGAGCAGGCCCTCACCGATCACAGTATTCTCCACAAAGAAGCGGGCACGAACCGAGTTTGGAACGGCGTGTGGGAATACGGCGATGTTGAACGCGCCTTCAAGGATGCGGCGTATGTCGTCGATATCGACCGTTTGCATTTCCATCGCTTTTCGTCGACGCCACTCGAGAACAATGTCGTGATCGCCGAGTGGAATCCCAAAGACGATCGCATCTACTACTGGTGCAACAACTCGTTTCCGTCATTCGCGATCCAGTTTCTGGCCGCGCACCTGAACATTCATATCGATAAGATCCGGGTGCAGACTTTCGACATCGGCGGGAGTTTCGGCATCAAGATCACGAGTTATCCGCAGATGGCGGTCTGCGCGCTGGCCTCGAAGAAGGCGGGCGGGCGCCCCATCAAGTGGGTCGAGACTCGTTCTGAGCACATGGTTTCGAGCGCCCACGGCAACGAGCGCACCTTCCGGAACACGCGCGTCGCCCTCGACAAGAACGGCGTCATTACCGCCATCGATTCGCGCCACATCGACGACTGCGGCGCCTACCCGCGTTACGAACCGCTAGGCTGTGTGATCTGGTCGCAGGTTTTCTGCGGAGTCTATCGCTTCAAGAATGCTCGCATCGATTTTTGGCAGGCGGTCACCAACAAATGTCCCGTCGGCCCCAATCGCGGTTACTCTCGCATGCAGCACCTCTGGTTCCTGGAGCGCGTCGTCGATATCTGCGCTCACGAAATCGGCATCGCGCCCGACGAAATGCGCCTGCGCAATTACATCCGACCGGAAGAGTTCCCCTACACCACCCCCAACGGCTGCGTGTACGACTCTGGCGACTATCCTAAAATGCTTGAGGTTGCGAAAGACCTGATCGGTTGGGACAACTGGAAGAAGAAGCAGGCTGAGGCGCGCATCAAAGAAGACAAAGACGGCCGCATGATCGGGATTGGCATCGGCACCACGCTTGATTCCGGCACCAACAATTTCGGACAGTCGCAGATCATCAATCCTTACGCGCCATTCTCCGGCAACTCGCAAGGCGCGAACTGCAAACTCGATATCTACGGCGAAGTGGTTGTGGCTGTCGGTTCGTGTCCGCAAGGCCAGGGACACGAGACCACCTCGGCACAAGTCGTGGCCGACGTGCTCAGTATCCATCCCGACCTGATCACCGTGCGTACTGGCTTCGACACGGAGCGCAACGTCCACACTGGCTTTTCCGGAACCTACGCAAGTCAATTTGCGGTTTCCGGACTGTCGGCGGTTCACGGCGCCGCCCAGAAACTGAAATCTGAAATGAAGCGCCTCGCGGCCTTTGCGCTCGAAACTCAAGAAGACGATCTAGAATTCGGAGCCGGCCAGCAGGGACCGGAGATCAAGGCGAAGAGCAGCGGAAAATCCATCAACTACTGGGGTCTCGCCAACATTGTGAACGTGAACAGCGCCGTGCTCCCGCCTGAACTCTACGATGTCACGCTCAATTGCCGCTATGTATGGCGAGCGCCGTTCAAGGTTCCGGACACGAAGGCAAAGTACGGCAGCCTCACCCTGACCTACGCTGCGCAATTACACATCGCGATTGTGGAAGTGGACCGCGAAACGTTTGTCCCGAAGATTCTCGACTACGTGGCCGTCGACGATTGCGGCACGGTCATCAATCCGCCGATCGTCGAAGGGCAAGTGTATGGCGCGACCGCGCACGGCATCGGAGCGGCGCTGATGGAAACCTGTGTCTATGATGCCGTGGGAAATATGATGACCAGCACTTTCAGCGATTACACTCCAATCACATCCATGAATATTCCGAAGATCAAGTACGGCCACACGACAACGCCTTCTCCCCACAGCTACAGCGGCGCGAAAGGCATGGGCGAAGGAGGCGCGGCCCCGGTGCACACAATTTCAGCCGCTCTGCAGGACGCCCTGTTTGCGCATGGCATCTTTATTAACGATTCGTTCAACAACGCCGACAGCATCTTCCGCGCGCTCAAGCTACGCGAAGGCGGACAGCTGGATCAACTAGTGAAGTTGGAAAAACGATGAACCACGTAGGGACGGACGCATTCGTCCGTCCAGCCGAGCGCAGCTCGGCGGCTTTCTTGACGGGACGAAAATAAGCGATGAAGAAAGTTTGCATCATCGGTTGCGGCGCGATCGGCAGTCTCTACGCCGCCCATCTAGCGCGCGTCGCCGAAGTCTGGGCCTTCGTTCGCCGCGAGGATCACGCTGCCGAGCTCAATCAAAAGGGCCTGCGCGTTACCGGAACCCACAATTTCGCCGTCCCCTTAAAAGCCACTACCAACCCCAAAGACTTGCCGGATTGCGATCTCGGCATCGTCGCCACGAAGGCCACGCAGGTCAAAGAATCATTTCGTGTGGTGGGCGGCCATTTCGATAAAGGCGCCGTTCTCTCCGCCCAGAATGGAGTCGGCAGCGAAGAAATCATCGCCACCCTCACGCGCGGCTACATCATCCGCGCCACCACCTTCATGAGCGGCACGCGTCACAGCGACACGCACGTGCAGTATGAACTTGACACTCCAACCTGGATGGGCCCCTTCGAGCCCACGGCTACGCCATTCTCCCTGGTCAAGGAAGCCGCCGATCTTATCGTTGCCGCCGGGCTCAAAGCCGAGGCGCTCGAAGATGCCCGCCCCGCACAGTGGTCCAAGCTGATTTTCAATTCGTCGGTGAATGGCGTGTCCGCGCTGACGGGACTGCCGCACTCGCTGCACTTCTCCGATGAAGCGAAATTTTCCGACCTCGGCCATCTGCTGCACGCCTTGATCGACGAAGGCAAACGAGTGGCCGAGGCTGCCGGTGTTCGATTGCACGAAGATCCGTGGGAGATGAATCGAGTCGGCGCCATGACCAATCACCCGCCCTCCATGCTTAGCGATGTGCGCCACCGGTTAACGACCGAAATCGATTTTCTTTCCGGCGCCATCGCGCGCGAAGCCGAGCGCGTCAGAGTGCCGGCGCCGCTGCACACGGCGGTCTACCGGCTGATCAAGGGCAAAGAAGCAGCGTGGAATTTTCAGGACGAAAATAAACCGGTAACCGTGCATTGAGATCGCGGATGTGAAGGTGCGATGGGAGATGGCTATGGCTTGGCCCGCAGACAAAATAAAACTCGACCGCGTCCGCGTCCTGATGAAAGACCAGGACCTCTCTGCCCTCGTCTGCCGCGCGCCTGATAACGTCCTCTATCTAACCAACTATTGGTGTATGAAGGGATATGATGCCGTTGTCTTTCCGCGCGATGGCGAGCCCACGTTGATTGCCCTCGAGCCGCAGCAGGCCGACGCCGAGCGTAACTCGTGGACAAAGGACATTCTCTATTTCAAAGGCTACGACGAGCGCGATCCGCGGCCGCCGCAGTTCCGCGCGTGGGACCGCGCGTATGAAGTCCTCAAACAGCACGGCCTTACCGACAAAGTTGCCGTCGAACTCAACATGGGCACGCAGTCCGCCGACCGCATGGTGGGCGAGCCGACGACGTTCATGATGTCTTATTTCGAATCGTTCAAGAAGTTTTGCGGCGAGGTTGTGGACGCGACACCGCTCCTCAACGAAGCGCGCTCCATCAAGACCGATCAGGAAATCGAGCGTATGCGTTTGGCCAACGAGCTCGCAGCGCTGGCGATGGATTACACACGCGAGCACATGCGTCCCGGCATGAAGGAGAGCGAAGTCGGCGCCATGTATGAAGGCTTCGTGCACGGAATCGGCGTTGGCTACCAGAGTAAAGTCGAGATGGCGCGCGCCTTCACGCTGGTGTGGTCCGGTAAGGGAATCGCAACGTTTACCGCTACCGGCGACCGTCCGATTCAAAAAAATGAGCCGACGCTTTTCGAAATCTGGGTCTGCGCCGATGGCTATTGGACCGATCTCACCAAGAATGCTTGTCCCGGCGAATTGAAGCCTGAGTATCACAAGCTGCTCGATCTCCTGCTTGAAGTTTTTAACGGCGCCGTCTCCTTCGCGCGCACCGGAGCAAGCTTCCCTGAACTCGACAAGCTCATTCGCGCCCGCATTGCCGAAGGAGGTTATCCGGGACAGCCTTCCCACCCCATCTGCCACGGGGTCGGAGCCCGCGCCCACGAATGGCCGTACGCGCACCAAGCCGGCACCGGCACAATAAAAAAGGGAATGGTGTTGGCGATCGAACCCGGCATTTACTGGCCCGGAGGAGGAGGTCTGCGATTGGAAGACAATTTTCTAATCACAGAATCTGGCAACGAAAAAATGTGTACTGACGCAGACGATTTCCGCCGGGTAGAACATCGTCAAGAACCCAAGACTGAGAACTGAAAAGTGTCCAGCGCAACCACAAACTCGAAGACAACCCTCGATCCCAAACTCGTCGAGCGCATCCTCGCCGAAGTTCGCGAAGACGAAATCGTCGCCATGTCGACCTACGTGATTAACATCCCCAGCCCGACCGGCGAAGAATTGCAGATGGCACAGTACATGCAATCCGCGCTGCAGAAGATCGGCCTCGAAGTCACCTGGCAGGAAGTCGAAGAAGGCCGCGCCAATGTGGTTGGCCGTTGGAGAGGCTCGGGCGGCGGCAAGAACCTGATGTTCAACGGCCATATGGATACCTCCAACACCGGGCGCGAAGAATTTCTCACCGGCATTGGTTACAAACCGTTCGCGATAGTCAAAGACGGTTTCATCTATGGCCTCGGCATCTACAACATGAAAGGCGCCCTCGTCTGCTACACCAACGCCGTAAAGGCGCTGCAGCGCGCTGGCGTGCGCCTGAAAGGCGACATCGTCATTGCAGCCGTCGCCGGAGAAATCGAACGAACGCAGTGGGGTGAATTCAAAGGCAAAGAATATCGCGGCTATGGATATGGCACGCACTATCTCGTGAATCACGGAGTGCTGCCGGACATGTGTATTCTTGGCGAACCGACCGACATGCACGTCGTGCTCGAACACTTCGGCTCCATGTGGGTGCGAATTTCGTGCAGGGGGATTTACGTCCACACAGCCTTCTGCGAGGGCCGCGAGGAAATGAATTCCATCCGCCGCATGGTTGAACTGATGCCGCCCATTTTGAAGTGGATCGAACGCTGGGAGAAGAAGGCGAGCTACGGCGGCAAGAAGGCGATCGTGAATCTGGGTGGCATCCGCGGTGGACACGCGTGGCGCGCCAGCCGCACTCCCGAAAAGACCGATTTGTTCCTCGACGTGCGCGTTCCGCCCACCATCCCGATGGCCGCAGCGCGTCGCGACATTCAGCGTCTCTTTTTATTACTGGAAAGAACGCATCCCGACTGGGGTCTGGAATTCGAAACCTACGTCTCGGTCCCCGGCGCGCGAATCAGTGAAGAGCACGAGATGATCCGCGTCATCGACCGCAATCACAAGCGCATCCTGGGCAAAACGCCGGAAAGGGAAGTCGTCACCTGGTGCTCCGATGCCAGCGTCCTCAGCCGATACGGAATCGAGACCGTGAACTACGGGCCTTCCAGTGGCCCCCGCGACAAAGAAGGAGAAAAAGTTCGCATTCAAACATTGGTGGACATCACCAAGATTTACGCTCTAACCGCCGCCGAATTATGCGGAGTAAGTAGCCGCTAAGGACATCGTGCCAAGCCAGAAAGAAATTGATCGCCGCTATAAAAACATCCGCGGGCGCATGCAAGCCGCTGGACTGGACGCTCTCATCGTCTGCGGCAATCAGTACGCGGGATTCGAGGGCGCCGTCTTTTATACCTCAGGATTCGAAATCGTTCATCGTTACGTTTACGTCGTCATCCCTCTCGAAGGCGAACCCTCGCTCGTCTTTCCGCGCGAAGCTCGCTGGATCGGCGACAAAAAGAAGCCGTGGGTGAAAGATCAGGTCTGGCCCGACGTTCCCGGTCAGTGGCTGCGCGACCGTGCCGTCGAACGCAAATGGAAGCGCATCGGCACTTTTGGGATGAACTTCATCATGGCCGTTCGCGACTATCGCGAACTCGCGCAAGGTCCGTTCGAATTCGTTCCCTTTGATCGGGAATTCGATATGGCGCGCGCGGTGAAGAGCGACGAAGAACTTGTCGAAGTCCGCGACGCCATGGACATTGTTGTTGACGGCTTCTGGGCGCTGATTGCGGGCTATAAGCCGGGCAAGACGGAAGCCGAAATCATGGCGCCTGCAGTCGAGCGTTTCTTCGCGCGCGGCGCTGGTCCGCGCATGATGAACATCCTGCTCTCCGGCGAACACGGAGAGGCCAATGCTTACTTCAAAGTTCCAGGTCATCGTAAAGTTGCAAGCGACGATCTCCTTCTTTATTCGCTTGAGGTCACCGGAGCCGGAGGCTACTGGGTTGAGTTCTCCCGCGCCTTGATTCAGGGCAAGCCCAGCACGACTACGCAGAGGATGGCCGACGCCTATCCGGATGCCATGGAATCCGCGCGCAAATTGATGCGTCACGGCGAACTCGCATCCACTGTTCATCGCACTGTCGCCGACATATTCGCCAAACACGACTTCGCACTCGGCCATCTTTCTGGCCACAGCATCGGCATGACCATGCTTGAGTATCCCGCCATCGGCGCGCAGAGCGACGTTCCGCTCGAAGAGAACATGATTTTTTCCCTGCATCCGCAGGTTGTCGATCGCGACGGCAAAGTCTGCCTCTATACGCAGGACACATATCGAATTGGCAAGACCGAAGGCGAGTGCCTGGCGGATGTGCCATGGAAATTCTTTAACGGTAGCGAGACGCGGGAGAGCGTGAAACGAGGTTAGAGGTAAGAGGTCAGAGGTCAGAGGTCAGATTGCAGAGATCGGTTCGAGCGACGCTGGTTTTTTACCTCTGCAATTTGACCTCCGACCTCTAAAATTCTGGCTCTGGAGTTCGAGTTTGCTCAAAGTCTGCATCGTCGGTTGCGGCGCAGTCGGCAGCCTCTTCGCGGCGCACCTGGCCCGAAAGGGCGAGGCCGAAATCTGGGCCTACGACGTCTGGAAAGATCATGTCGAAGCCATCCGCAATCATGGTTTGCGCATTTCCGGAGCCGCCGATTTCACCGCGAAACTGAGCGCCACCAGCGATCCGAACGAACTGCCACGCTGCGATTATGGCATCGTCGCCACCAAAGGGATCCACACACGGGATGCCATCGCACAGGTTGCCCGCGCGTTCGACGAAGGCAGCGCTGTCTGCTCTGTGCAAAACGGCGTTGGCAACGAAGAGATCATCGCGGAACACGTGAAGTGCGTGATTCGCGGCACAACGTTTCCTGCTGGACATCCCATCGCTCCCGGCCACATCGGCTTCGACATCAAGGGCGACACCTGGATTGGTCCCTTTGAACCGACGGACACTTCCATGTCCAAAGTCGATGAACTTGCAGGTCTGATCACGCGCTCTGGCATGAATGTAATTCCGCTGCAAGACGCTCGCGGCGCGCAGTGGACCAAGCTGATCTTCAACGCCGCCACCAACCCCGTCGGAGCCCTTACTCTGTTGCATCACGGCGCGGCCACGCGCTTCGGTCCAACCGGCCAGCTATTCGACGATCTGATTGCCGAAGGCGAGGCCGTCGCGCAGGCTCTCGGCATCGAACTGCACGGCGATCCGCGCGCGCTAGTCCAAAAGGGAGCGAATGCTCCGGGCAAACATCGCGCCTCCATGTTGCAGGACGTGCTTGCCAAGCGCCAGACTGAAGTCGACTTCATGAACGGTGCAATCGTGAAGTGGGGCGAAAAAACTGGCATCTCTACGCCGTTGAATAAAGCAGTCTGGGAACTGGTGAAAGGTCTGGAACACTCTTGGAGCGATCCAGAGTGAAGCAAGGTTTCAGGTGTCAGGTCGCAGGTGGCAGGAAATTCTTCAGGTTCCCTTACAATTGGTATCCGGCACCGAGCAGATGCTGCTTTTCCTGAGACCTGTCACCTGCCACCTGAGACCTGATCTATGAACATCGGCGTTCTTCAACTCAGCATGGAACCCGTCCACGAAACCGTGGCCATGGCCAAGGCCTGCGAGGAGGCTGGGTTCGACACCTTTTGGATTGCCGAAGCCTATCCTTGGTGGCGTAAACATTCTTTTGAGGCACGCTCTTCGACGGCGATTCTTGCCGTAATAGCCAGTCAGACGAAACGCATTCAACTTGGCTGGGGAATTATTTCTCCTTACACGCGTCATCCCGTCCAGATCGCGATGGAGGCGCGTGTCATGCAGGATCTTGCCGGCGATCGATTTCTTCTCGGCCTCGGCGCATCGAAGATCTTCATGAAAGAAATCGGCGAGGGAGAAGGCGAAAGAGTCGGGCCTGCGACTGTGATGCGCGAGAGCATCGAGATTATCCGCGGTGTACTTGCGGGCGACCAGTTCGAATTTCATGGCAAAGTCTTCTCCGCCAGCGTTCCGCCACTCAAGAGCGATGCGCATACTTCGCGCAAGATTCCTCCTATATATGTTGCGGGAACGGGACCAGCGATGCAGAAGCTGGGCGGTTCGCTTGGCGATGGCTTGCTCACGGCATCGATCACTACTCCTGCATTTGTGCGTTATTCAAAGAAAAATATGGAAGAGGGCGCTGCGAAAGCAGGTAAAGACGCTTCCCAGTTGATCCTCGGCTGTGTGATCGTCGGCAGCATCGGACGCGATTCGAAAAAGGGAAAAGAAGGGGCACGCGAACAAGCGGCAATGTATCTTGCCAATAAAGTCCAGAACATCAAAGGCTCAGCGGACGTGCTGCTGGAATCCGCAGGCATTACTTTCGAAGAGCTGCAACCGGTTGCGGATGCCATGGAAAAAGGTGGTCGCAAAGCCGCAGCGCAAGCCGTCAGCGATGACCTGTTCCGCAAAGTCTGTCCTGTCGCGGGCACGCCCGAGGAGTGCGTCCAAAGTATCGACGAATACCGCGCCGTGGGCTGTACTCATATCATGCTTGAAATCTGGGGCGAAGATCGAATGGGTCAGGCGAGATTGTTCGGCGATGAAGTTCTGCCACACTTCAGGAAAATTGCAGAGGTCAGAGGTTAGATTGCAGAAGTAAAAACTACGGGGACGAGGCTTTTCACCTCTTCAATCTAACCTCTAACCTCTGATCTTATCCGGCCTTATTTTCCCATCACCAGCTTTGCAATCGTCGCCAGTTGCATGTTGGACGTGCCTTCGTAGATTTTTCCGATCTTGGCATCGCGCCAATATTTTTCCACGGGATAATCTTTGGTGAAGCCGTATCCGCCGTAGATTTCGATGGCGAGCGAGGTCACGCGCTCGGCCACTTGCGACGTGAACAGCTTGGTCATGGCGGCTTCCTTCACAAAATTCACGCCGGCGTCTTTCATGCGGGCGGCGTTATAAACCATCAGGCGCGCCGCTTCGATCTCGGTTGCCATCTGGGCGATCTGGAACTGGATTCCCTGAAACTCTGAAATCGGCTTGCCGAATTGGGTACGCTCCTGCGCATATTTCGCGGCATATTCCCAGGCGCCGCGGGCTACGCCCAGCATCTGCGCGCCAATTCCGATACGGCCTTCGTTTAGCGTTTCGACGGCAATTTTGTATCCCTTGCCAACCTCGCCGAGCACATTTTCCTTGGGTACGCGGCAATCTTCCAGAAGCAGTTCACAAGTTGACGACGCTCGGATGCCCAGCTTGTCTTCTTTCTTGCCCACGGTAAATCCGGGAAAATTCTTTTCGATCAGAAACGCGGTGATCCCCTTGTATCCTTTCGACGCATCGACGGTGGCAAACAGTATGAAGAGTCCAGCTTCTTTGCCATTGGTGATCCAGAGTTTGCGTCCGTTGAGAACGTAATCGCTGCCTTTGAGTGCGGCTTTGGTTTGCAGTGCGAACGCATCGGATCCCGATCCAGCTTCGCTCAACGCGTATGCGCCTACTGTATCCGCCGCCATTTTCGGCAGGTAACGGTTTTTCTGATCTTCGGTGGCCCAGCGCAGAATCGCATTCGCAACCAGTGTGTTTTGCACGTCCACGATTACGCCGGCGGAAGCGTCGGCCCGCGAAAATTCTTCCACAGCCAGGATCGCCTCGAAAAACTTGCCGCCGGCTCCACCGTACTGCTCGGGAATTTCGATGCCCATCAGACCGAGCTCGAAAAACTGATCGATCAGGCTGTGATCGAATACCGCTTTTTCGTCCATCTCTTTGGCCAGCGGACGAATCTTGTCGTCGGCGAACTGGCGGACGTTGTCGCGGAACAGAATCTCATCTTCCGTGAGAGTGGTGAGTGGCGTGGGATTCGCGAGCTGCAGAGTTTCCGGCATGGAGAACACCTCATCGTAGAGACGCGGCTAGCCGCGTCCGGGCAGGATGGCGTACCGGAGATTGTAGCAGCAGCGGACGCGGAGGCAGCGACCGCTCAGTTGGTGCGGCTCGTCGATAACAAGGCCACTCACCACCAAATGTGGAACGAAATTTATTCTCTTGACTTAAGGCGAACAAATAACGAAAATTAGAACCTTGGAACTATGACTAAGATTTTTCACGAGATTCGAGACCCGATCCACGTCTTCATCCACCTGGATTGGTACGAAAAGAAGGTGCTGGATTCTCGCCCGTTTCAACGTCTGCGAAACATTACTCAACTTGCGCTAACTTATCTCCTCTATCCGGGAGCCACCCACAAACGGTTCGAGCATTCTTTGGGTGTCATGGAGCTCGCTAGTCGTGTCTTTGATGTGATCACCAAACCCGCGAACCTAACTGATGAGGTTAGAGGCCTGGTGCCGGATCTCGGGAATGCCGATGCTCTTCCTTATTGGAAACACGTTCTACGGATGGCTGCACTTTGCCACGATATCGGGCACTTGCCGTTTTCGCACGCCGCCGAAGAGGAACTGCTTCCAAAGGGCTGGAGTCATGAGCGTCTGTCACGCTCCTTGATCGAGAGCGATGAGATGCGCACGATTTGGAAGAGTATGGTGCCACGGCTCGATGCCGAGGACATCGTCAAGCTCGCCGTGGGAGCCCGTAAAGCGAAAGATCTACAATTCTCGAAATGGGAAGCGATTCTGTCGGAGATCATTGTGGGAGATGCTTTCGGCGTCGATCGTATCGACTACTTGCTTCGTGATTCGCACCACACAGGAGTGGCGTATGGCAAGTTCGACCACTACAGGCTAATAGACGAACTTCGTATTTTGCCGAGCTTCGAGGGTTCAAGCGAGCCCGCCCTCGGTATCAATGGAGGTGGGATCTACTCTGCCGAGGCTTTGGCGTTGGCTCGTTACTTTATGTTTTCGCAAGTCTATTATCATCCGATTCGCCTGATCTATGACCGTCATCTAATGGACTTTTTGTCTGCGTGGTTGGCTCAAGGCAGCTTGCTTGCCGCGGGAACTTTTCCGATCGACATTGAGGGCCACCTCAAGACGACAGACGATGAAGTAAATGCGGCGATGAGGATCGCCGCGTCGGATCCACATGCCCCAGGTCATTATGCTGCTCATTGCATAATGAGACACTGCCACTACAAGGTTCTTTACGAGAGAGATTCACAGGATGCTAAGGTAAACTCGGAACCGGGTGCTGCCATCGCAAAGGCCGCAGAAATTGAATTCGGAAAAGATGCCGTCCGTTATAGTAAGCCGAAGGTTAAAGACGTCGCGACCGACTTCCCTGTTTGCGGGCGTGACGGTCGAATTCAGGCGGCGATATCTGCCTCGGAGACTCTTTCGAAACTGCAGCCTACAGCTATGGAGTACGTTTTCATCGATCCTCAGCTAAAGGACAGGGCCAAAACCTGGCTTGACAAGTACCGCGATAACATCCTGGCCACGGCTGGAGAACAGGAGGACCAAGATCATGAAGCATAGCCAAAGGGCGGCACTGCTCACATTGCTGAATCGCGAAATGCTGAGTATGGGTAGTTGGTGTGGCGAAACTCATATCCAGAAAGCTACTTTTTTTCTGCAGGACCTATTGGGAGTCGATTCCGGCTTCGAGTTCATCCTTTACCGGCACGGGCCGTTCTCATTTGATCTGCGTGATGAGCTCTCGTCCATGCAGGCGGAAGATCTTCTGGAGCTCGCGACGAGACGTGAAGGATATGGGCCAACTTACCTTCCTACCCCATTCAGCGAGAGGTTCTTAGAGAGATTCCCGAAGACCACTGCCCGTTATTTGGAACAGATTAAGTTCGTGGCGGGGGAGTTGGGTGATAAGGCGGTGGCCGAACTCGAAAGGTTAGCGACTGCATTCTTCATCCTCGATCGGGAGTGCATCGTCGAGGTCAAACCGCGGGCTCAGAGGCTCGTTGAACTTAAGCCCCACATCTCTTTACCCGAGGCTCGTATGGCATGCGAGCGAGTTGACAGTTTGATCGAAAGGGCTCGCCCCCTCATGCTGGAGAAAGAAGAATAGGGGCAAAACTTTATGTCAGGTAGAAACCCGCTAGACGGTCGGACTCGTAATGCGGCAACCGGAAGAATTCGACAGGATCGTTCGAATAAGACCGTGGGTTCAATTCGAGAGGAGATTCCTGACTTTGCGCCCGGAGTCAGAAGTGACGCTACGCTAGGTCATCTTCGCCAAGTCACAGGTGAAACCGCCATCCATGACGTGGCTGCGGCCCTTCGTAGGCCAAGAAGATAGGAATTGCGGTCACTGGATGCCCGTTTCGCGTCTCCTGAGCTCTACAATTGAAATTCTTCCAGCGGCGCGAATGGGGTGTCCGCCGCAGACGACGCCAATCCCTATTTTATTTCGGCATTAGCTCGGCTACGGTTAGTTGGTCGGCTTTGCGCAGTTCCGGGAATAGCCACGCCCAGGTCGCGATCACTACGAGGGTTCCTACTCCACCCAGAACTACTGCAGGGACGGTGCCGAACCATTGCGCGGTCAGGCCGGACTCGAATTCGCCTAACTCGTTGGACACTCCTATGAAGAGCATGTCTACGGCGCTGATCCGGCCTCGCATCTCGTCCGGAGTGGCTACCTGGACGAGGGTGGCGCGGATGATCACGCTTACCATGTCGGCGGCCCCGGTGAGGAAGAGCGCGATGAGTGAGAGAATGAGGCTGTGCGAGATTCCGAAGAGGATGGTGAGCACGCCGAACGCGGCTACGGCGAACAGCATGGTCGGGCCGGCGTGGCGGCGGATGGGGCGGTGAGCAATCGCGATGGCCATCAGCGCGGCGCCTACTCCGGGAGCGCTGCGCAACAGGCCTAGTCCCCAGGGGCCGGTGTGCAGGATTTCTCGGGCATAGATGGGCAGTAGGGCTACGGCTCCGCCTAACAGGACGGCGAACATGTCTAGCGAGATGGAACCTAGGATCAGCTTCTTTTTCCAGATGAAATGAAAACCCGCTAATACGGTGCGCAGGCTTATCGGTTCTTTCTCGGCGCGTTGCTTTTCCGGCGATGCGGGGCGAGGGTGGATGCGCAGAGTAAGAATGGTGGAGAGGATGGAAACGGCTACGGCGATGGCATAGACCGCGTCGGGGCCGCGGAACAGGGCGTAGGCGATTCCTCCGATGGCGGGGCCGGCTATGGTTGCGATTTGAAAGGTGCTGGAATTCCAGGCCACCGCGTTCAAGAAATGTTCTTCGGGAACTAATTGTGGAAGCAGGGCGCGGCTCACGGGAAAGCTGAAACTGCGGGAGACACCGACCAAAACCAGAACTACATAGATCAGGTGAACCGAATGCGGGGCACGCCAACTGATGGCGAGCAGAAGGGCTGAGCAGAGTCCGTATCCGGCATAACAACAGGTCAGCAATTTGCGGCGGTCTAAGAGGTCGGCAGCGTGTCCGGCGAAGAGGAAGAGGACGAAGCCGGGGGCGAACTGGGCCAGACCGACGTATCCGAGATCGAGCGGGCGCTTGGTGATTTCGTAGACCTGCCAGCCTACGGCTACGGATTGCATTTCGAGCGCGACGACGATGAGGAAGCGTGCGAGCGTGAAGGAGACGAAGTTGGGATGGGTGAAGGCGACTCGCCCGGCCAGGCGGGGGTCTTTCGCAGTTAGCATCCTCTATCACTTTGCCACAGAATCAAAATCCTTAGGGAGTCGGTACCGTGGAATCCCACCCCTTCGGCTTCCCCCTCGGCTTCGCTCGGGGCTTCGGCAAGAACCAGGGCGGGCTCTTGCGCACAGAACGCGCAAGGATGGGGCACCCCCTTTTTATACTTTGCCTAACTTGCCGCAAGTCAGCGGCGGTTGATTAGTGAGGCTACGTAGCCGGCGCCGAATCCGTTATCGATATTTACTACGCTGACGTTGGACGCGCAGGAATTCATCATTCCCAGCAATGCGGCCAAGCCTTTGAAGGCTGCGCCGTAACCTACGCTGGTGGGAACCGCAATCACTGGAACTCCTACCAGGCCGCCTACTACGCTGGGGAGCGCTCCTTCCATTCCGGCGCAGACTACGATTACGCGGGCTTTGGCCAGGGTTTCGCGATGGGCTAGCAGGCGGTGGATGCCGGCTACTCCTACGTCGTAGATGTGCTGAACTTTGTTGCCCATTAACTCGGCGGTAATGACCGCTTCCTCGGCTACGGGGATGTCGCTGGTTCCCGCGGAGACGACTGCGATCACGCCTTTGCCATGCTGCTTGCGGTCGCGCTTGAGTACGATGGCGCGCGCCAGAGGACGGAATTCGGCGCGGGGGATGGCGGCGGCTACGGCGGCGTACTGTTCTTCGGTGGCACGGGTGGCTAGTACGTTACCGCCTTGGGCGGCTAAGCGATGGAAGATCTCGGCTACCTGGTGGGGCGTTTTTCCCTGGGCGAAGATCACCTCGGGCATGCCTTGGCGGAGGGCGCGATGATGGTCGATCTTGGCGAAACCGAGGTCCTCGAAGGGCAGATGCCGGAGGCGCTCGACGGCTTCGTCGGGGGTGACCCTACCGCTGCGAACCTGGGCGAACAGCTTTTTCAGCGTTTCGGCGTTCATGGATTGCAGGAGTCATTATTGCAGGAGTCATTGTAGATGGTGGCGGGCGGGTGGCGGGCAGGGAGACAAGCTTTAACCGCTGGGAGCACAGGGGAAGCACCGGGAAGGCGGCCTTTGCCCGATTCTGTCCGGTAAAAATCAAGTGCTTTCAGGCACTTACGTAGATTACTCCAGTGGTTCTATGGCCCTCGGATAGATTGCCCCTGTCGCCGGTGGGTCATATACTGACGGTACTCTGGTGGTCGATTCTCTGGCAGGTGCTCTGGTAGGCAGGGCGGCGAAGAGTAAGTGTGTCTTGTAGCCGGTCGTTATTTGGCCGACCTCGTTTGGCCGACCTCATTTGACCTACCTGAACCCATATGCTTAGACGCCTGCAAATCGCGCTGATGGCCAGCTTGACCGCGATCTCCTTTCTTTCAAACGTGTTTTCGATAACGCCCGCATGGGCCCAATCGATTACATCGACTACCGACGAATCCGGCCGCACGATCTTTGTTAATGGGGACACGGTTAACGGGGATACGCCCGCCGCAGCTCGGAGGACGGAGGCTGCAGCGCCGGCGCGATCTCCACTGATGTATTGGAGTGTGACCGACCACCGCTTGAAACCGGTTCCGACGAGTGGAGCGGTGATGCGGGCGGCTCGCTCCGCGGCTTCGGAGGTCAACACCTATCTCGACGGTAGGGTGCAGACACATCAGACGCTTAACCGCGCTTTTAATCAACAGGATATCGACGCCGCGATTGATGCGGCGGCGGCCCGGCACAACGTGGATCCGAATCTGGTACGGTCGGTGGTCAAGGTGGAATCGAATTTCAATCCCAATGCAGTGTCGCGCAAAGGCGCCATGGGACTGATGCAGTTGATGCCTTCGACGGCGCGTTCGCTGAATGTTTCCAATCCGTTCGACCCGCAACAAAATGTGGATGCCGGGGTTAGGCATCTAAGGAAGTTGTTGGACAGCTACGGGGGTAACGTTTCCCTCAGTCTGGCAGCCTATAACGCGGGATCGGGAGCGGTGGCGCGGAGCGCGGGGGTTCCGCATTTCAGGGAAACGCAAGACTATGTGCGCCGGATTACGAAGTTGTACAACGGCGGCAGCGACCCGGGGTCGCACATTTTCAGCAGACCGGTGCATGAACCAGTCGTGGTGGAGCGCGATGCTCGGGGCGTGCTGCACATGAACAACACGGACTAGGCCGCGTCCCGTGTGGTGCGAGCGATTCTCGAGGCCCAGCCCCTAAAGGGGCATTTGATTAGAAGAGCTTGCGGTATCGCTAAAGCGATACCCTGATACGAACCGTTACGGTATCGCTAGAACGATACCCTGATACGAAGCAGTGATGACCCAGGCTTCTACGACCCTAACTCGAGGCGGGCTCGCCTTTCGCCTTGGCGCAGCGTTCTTGCTGGCGCTCCTGCCGCTGGCTTCCGCTTCGGCTCGCGTCCATCACAACGATGCCTGGGCCCGTCAGCAATTCGCGAAGGCGGAGCGGATGCGCGAGGCTCTGAACGGGCGTCCTGTGGGAGAGCGCACTCGCCGCGAATATCAGCGTGCGATCGATTCCTACCGCCGCGTTTACTTCGGTTCCCCTGCGTCGTCGAAGGCGGACCCGAGCGTGGTGGCGACAGCCGAACTCATGGTCGAGATGGGGCGGCGCTTTGACGACAACAAAATTCTGCGCGGCGCCGTCGAACAGTACCGCTTCCTGCGCAAGGAATATCCCGGCAGCAAATATCGCTTCGATGCCCTGTTCACGATCGGTGAGATCTACAAGGACGATCTGAACGATCCCGAAGAGGCGCGCGCGACATTCGAAATCTTTGTGCAGCGCTATCCGCGCAACCGGCTGGCAGACGATGCCCGCGCCGCGGTGAAGGAAATCGATGCCCAGGCCGAGGCGATGGAGCGCTCGGCGCAGAAGGCGGCGCGCAAGCAGCGGTCTTCCAATATCAATGCCGGCAATATCAATGCCGGTAACGTAAGTGCCGGCGGCAGTGCGAGTGCCAGCCCTGACGACGGGGTCGAAGCCGCCGATGGCGCGAACACACGCCGCAGCGGCTTGCCGCGTGTTACCGGAGTTCGCCACTGGTCCACGCCCGACTATACGCGCGTCGCCATTGACGTTGAGCAGGAAGTGAAGTTCGGCTCCCGGCGCATCTCGAATCCAGACCGCATTTTCTTCGACCTGCGCGATACCAAGCTGGCTTCGACCCTGGTGGGCAAGACGTTCGACGTCGACGACGGCTTCCTGAAGAAGATTCGCGTCGCGGAATTTCAGCCTGGACGGACGCGGATTGTACTGGAAGTGGACGACCTGGCGAGCTACGACGCGTTCCTGCTGCCGGATCCGTACCGGCTCATCATTGACATCCACGGCAAGGATATTCACGGGAAGGGGAACCACAGCGTGGTTTCCAAGTCAGGCGCGGCCAGGGCCGGGGTGGACATGGCCACCGCGGCTTCCCCAGAATCCGACGATAACTCCAGCGAATCGGCGGCGGCGAGCGAAGACTCGAAATCCGCGGGGCGGAAGGCGCGACATGGTTTCGACAAGAAGGAAGTGGCTGGCTCCTCAAAATCGGGCCTCGTCGAAACGGACTTACCCGCCGAGGATGCCAGCGCGGGATCCAAGACGCCAGCCCCCGCGAAGCTGGCGAGTGGCAATGTAATTAAGACCACGGTTTCGGTCAAAGGGTCGAAGCAGAAAATTCCTAAGACGATCGTCGAGGCGGAGCAAAGTCCGAACGAGAGCGTTCCGGCGACAATGGGCTCGCTGGAGCGCCAGAAGATCCGCGTCGAAGCCACCGGGACCGATGAGGCGAAGGCTAATACTTCTACTTCTTCATCCTCGGCTTCCGTGCGCCGGAAGAAATCTCGATCAGCCGCGGCAGCCGGTCCTGAAACTGCGGATCTTCTGGACAATCCTGTGTCCCGCGAAGCGAGTCCGAATGCCGCGGGCGACCGGTCTCTGACTCGCGCCCTCGGGCTGAAGATCGGCAAGATCGTGATTGACGCCGGGCACGGTGGGCACGATACGGGCACGATTGGCCCGAATGGATTGCAGGAGAAGGACGTCGTGCTCGACGTGGCCAAGCGACTCGGCCGTTTGCTGGAATCGCGACTGGGCGCCGAAGTCATCTATACGCGCCGGGACGACACCTTCATCCCGCTCGAAACCCGGACCGCGATTGCTAACCGGGAGCGGGCGGATTTGTTCATCTCGATTCACGCCAACTCGAGCCGCGATGCGGATGCGCGCGGCGTGGAAACCTATTATTTGAATTTTACCTCATCGCCGGAAGCGCTGGAAGTGGCTGCGCGCGAAAACGCGGTTTCGGAGAAATCGATCCACGAACTGCAGGACCTGGTGAAGAAAATAGCGCTGAAAGACAAAATCGATGAATCGCGCGAGTTTGCCGGCGATGTGCAGGAATCGCTTTATGGAGGGCTGGCCCTGAATGGTGCGGGCGTCCGCGATCGGGGGATCAAGAAGGCGCCGTTTATTGTGCTGATTGGCGCGAATATGCCTTCGATCCTGGCCGAGATTTCGTTTGTCTCGAATCCCACCGATGAGCGCAAGCTGGAAACCTCAGAGCACCGGCAGCGGATTGCCGAGTCGCTTTATCGGGGTGTTTCCAAGTACGTCAACGGGTTAAGCGGTGTGAAGGTGGCGAGCAAGATCGACAAGCATGAAGGGCAGTGACGCAACGTCCGGGCCGGAGGCCAGCCCCTGAAGGGGCATCTTAATTCAAAGCACTTACGGTATCGCTGAAGCGATACCCTGATACGAAGCCTGGTCACCGTAGTGTGAAGCCTGGTGGCCGTATGAAGCCTGGTCGCCGTCCACTCATTTGATCAGCTCCCGCCCTGGTGGCTGGTTGCATTCATCGAACTTTAATTTCCACGTCACATACCCTTCACAATCGCCTGTTAAGTTGGCGATCTTGCCACTGCACGCGGTGGCACTCACAACCCAATCTGAAGCTCCCAGGAGATTCCGCTCATGAAGTTAAAAGCTTTGCTTCTTTCTGCCCTGTTGGCTTTCGCGGTTAGCTCGGCTATTGCCCAGGAAGGCGCCGTGCCCACGGGCGTCCCCACCCTCAGCCACGTCTGGGTCATCATGATGGAGAATCATGGTTTTTCCCAAGTCCTCAATAACCCGGCCGCGCCGTTCACCACGCAGTACGCGAACGCCGCAAACCTCGCCACTGACTACTTCGCCGTCGCCCATCCCAGCCTGACGAACTATCTGGAAACCAACGGCGGATCGAACTTTGGCGTACTGGACGACAACTCGCCCGACTGGCACAACCCGTCCTGCTCGCCCAACCTGGCCACCGGAGTTACCAATTTCGAATCGACTTCTACGCCGATTTGCCCCATCTCGGGCAGGGGAACCGACGCGGCCACACCGGCGATTGACTACTCCAACGAGACCACCGGACCTCCCGGCGTCAACAACATCGATGGCGTTAAGTCGTATGCGGCCGATCACCATATCCTGGGCATCAGCATCGCCGATCAGCTGGTTGCAGCCGGAAAGACCTGGAAGTCTTATCAGGAAAGCCTCCCGCTTTCTGGGGCTGACCTGGTCAATAACAGCGACGGCAACTTTTCCAACCTCACCGACTTCACGCTGTTCAACGATCTGTGGCCGGCGACACCGCCCACCTTCAACTCCGGGCAGATCGTTGCCCTTTACGCGGTGAAGCACAACCCCTTCGTCTATTTCAAATCCACTCAAGAAGGCACCAAGTCCGGGAATAGTCTGGCCAATGTGGCGCCGTTTGACGGAGCCGGCGGTCTCAATGGCGATCTGGCCTCGGGCAAAGTGCCGAATTATTCTTTTATCGCGCCGAACCAGTGCAACGACCAGCACGGTCGCGGCAACGGCACCGAGTTCTGCCAGTTCGATCCTAATGACAATGGCACCCAGGTTGGCCTGAATCCGGCGTTGATGGCGCTGGGCGACCAGGCGCTACAAAAAATCGTGACCGCTATCCATGCCTCTCCGGCGTGGCACCGGGGCCACAACGCCATCGTTACCATCTGGGACGAAGATGATTACAGCATCTCTCCGACCGTCAACCGAGTCGCAGCCATTGTTGACACCAACTATGGCTTCCACAATTTGGAGAGCAATGTGTTCTACACTCACTTCTCCCTCCTTAGGACCATCGAAGGTGGATTCAAGCTGCCCTGCTTGAACCACGCCTGCGATGCTTCCACCAACACCATGTCCGATCTGTTCGGTGAACCGTAACCCGCAGCGGAAGGTTGATCTGGGGCCGGACGAATGTCCGGCTCTTTTTTTGTGCTTCTGAACGTGTCCTTATTCTTGTCCTTTACACCCCGGAAAACCCGCGCGGTGGAAACTTTCTGGGCGTGCCGGTAGTCTAATCGACTAGCAGCGGTGTGCTTTCTTCCAATGAATTTTTCCCGACAAGTATTGATTGCCTTCTTTGTTCTTTGTGGCGTTTGCTGTACTGTCGCTCTTCCGATTCAGCCTCCGGTGACGGTGGCGGCCGTGGTCCTTGCAGCGGATCCCACCCTTCCGCAAAGTACGCGGAAGGATGGGGCACCCGCTCCAGTCCCGCCCGCAACGGTCTCGGCTTCGGTCCTTCCCGCCCAATTTGCAGGCTGGCAAATGAAAGGCGCGGCGACGAAGAGCGACGATCCGGCGGTCGCCGATTCGGCGAATGCGCCCGTTCTGAAGGAGTACGGATTCCAGCGCCTGGAGAAGGCCGCCTACACGCGCGACGACGGCCGCAACCTGGCGATTAAAGCCGCTGTGTTTGCCGACGCGAGCGGCGCTTACGGCGCCTTCACCTACTACTATTCCGAAGAGATGGGGCAGGAAACCATTGGCGGGCAGGCGGCTTTTCTCAACAATCGCGTGCTGTTCTATCAGGGAAACATACTGGTCGATGCGGTGTTCGACAGAATGAGCGTGATGTCGGCATCGCAAATGCGGCAACTGGCGGGGCTTTTGCCGCAACCCGCGGACAAGAAGGACAAACTGCCTTCGCTGCCTGCGCGGCTTCCGAAGGGGTTGGAGAGTAATGCCGGCAGAAGTCTGGAAAAGAACACGACGAAGTACATTCTCGGTCCGGTCGCGCTTGATCGAGTGGGATCGCCGCTGCCGTCAGCGATGGTGGATTTCAAATCCGACGCGGAAGTCGTCATGGGCAAGTATCCGGCGAGCGCGGGCGATGCCACGCTGATGCTCATCGAATATCCGACGCCGCAGATCGCCGCCGAACGGCTGCGGCAGATCGACGCTTCCCACCAAATTACCCAGCAACAGCCGGGAGTTGCGCCGATTCTTGATGTGGGCCCTTACTTCGCCTCGCGCACGGGACCGATCATCGTGATTGCGGCCGGACCGCTTTCAAAAAGCGCAGCGCGATCGCTGATGTCGTCGATCAGCTATGAAGCCGATGTCACGTGGAACGAAAACACCTACGTGACGAAGAAAGATAATCTGGCAAATTTTCTGTTCAACGCGATTGTTCTTTGCGGAATCGTGGTCGGTCTGGCGCTGGTGGCAGGGGTCGCGTTTGGGGGTTTGCGATTGCTGGTAAAACGACTTTTTCCCGACTCCGTGTTCGATCGGCGGGAGACCACGGAATTCATCTCCTTGCACCTGCAAGATGACAGCCGCCCGGTGCCTCGGGATCGGTAAGTGTCTCAATCGAATGTCGTTATTGGTTAAGAAAAGGGATTTCGTCCCATTTTGAGCCCGTTTGCCGACTTGTGGACACATTGTGTAAGTTATTGAAAATAAGAGTATTTAAGTCGCAAATTTTCCTTGACACTATGCTTTTGAGGCTCATAAGATTCCCGCAGAAAGTTCTGATGGATGAAACCTCCGTTGGAGCTATTCTCCCTTGAAAGAAAAGGCCGCCCAAGTTGCCGGGTGGCCTTTTCGTTTTGAAAGGAAGTTCTCAGTTCCCGGTTCTCAGTTCTCGGTTCTCAGTTCTCAGTTCTCAGTTAAACCTGGGCAGAATTGAGACTGCTTGGAACTGTTTCGTTTCTGCAGCCGTACAATACAGTGGACGAAAGTGTGGGCGCGGGAGGGGAAGCGAATGTTTTGCGATCAATGTGGAGCGCAGTTGCAAGCGGGAGCGGCGCATTGCGGACGTTGCGGCAAGACGGTGCTCGGACTCATCGAACTACGGCGCAGCCGCGTGCGCAATCACGTCCGGCTGCTCGGGATTCTGTGGATGGCTTACTCCGCCCTGTACGTTGTTTTAGGAGTGGCCCTCCTGGTGGTGGCGCAGACGGTTTTCGGCGGGACGTTCCACATCCGCGGCGGGCCGCCGCCAGATGTCACTATCTGGCTGCGGCCTCTTCTCACCTGTGTCGGATGGCTGGTCCTGGCGATCGCCGCGACGGGCTTCTTTACCGGTTGGGGCTTGCTGCAGCGGGAGGCGTGGGCGCGAACGGTGGCTTTGATTGTGGGCTTCCTGGCGCTGTTGAGAATCCCGGTTGGCACGGCCCTGGGAATCTACACGCTGTGGGTGCTGCTGCCCTCGCAATCCGACGAAGAGTATAAAGCGCTGGCGCAGGCGGCGTAGTGAGAGCGCTTGGACTGCTGGCGCTGCCCAGCCGGCCTGATACGCAACTTTGATAGAACGCCGATAGAACGCTCGTGAAATAAGCCTCCGAAAGCCCGCGCTTCCAAGAGAGTACGGTTACGTTCGGTTACCGGCCTGATTGCAGGAATCGCAGACGGGTTTTAGAATCGAAAACAGGCCGACGTAGCTCAGTTGGTAGAGCAGCCGATTCGTAATCGGCAGGTCATCAGTTCAAGTCTGATCGTCGGCTCCATCATAACCCCCCGTTCCTTCATTCAATTTATCCATTCCCGGCAGGGCGCTCAGAACCCGTTCAAGTGTCCCGAAGGTGTCCCCAAGTTCTGAACCGAGGTTCTCGTTCGCTTGTTCTGCGCAAAGGCTCAAGAAGCCAGCCCCTGCGCGAAACATAGCCGCTGTGCTGGTACATCAGGGCGGAACTTGCGTGTTCGCCTTTCGTAACTTTCACTTTCCCGCCATTGTTCTCACACTAGAATCTCTAACGTTTGTGTTGCGTCGGGTGGCCTTGAATAACGAAAAACACGGAGAATACCGCGCACGGCCGATGCGGCAGGTCGAAGCGCGCGAATGGTGGTTGTGGGGATTCGCGGTCACCGTCACCTTAGTATTGACGGCGGGCATCGTCTCTTTGACCTTCTCCGGTCCTCACATCCTGGAAAAATCCGATTGGTTCGATCTTAAGGAGTGGGTACGCGGGCTGGCATGCCTGGTGCTCCTGTTCGACATTTACACGGTTTACCAGCAACTCCAACTCCAGCGGATCCGTCGCGAACTGACCGAGCGCAATCAGCTTTTTGAAGTGATCACCGAGAATGCCGCAGACATGATCGCGGTCATCGATGGGGCGGGAAATCGGCTCTACAACAGCCCTGCGTACGAGAAAGTTCTCGGGTACTCACCCCAGGAATTAAAGTTGACTTCGCCGGTGGAGCAAGTTCATCCCGAGGATCGGCAGCAGGTACTGGAAGCGGCGGAGAAAGCGCGACTCACAGGGCGAGGAGAGCGCCTTGAATACCGCATGCGTCACAAGGATGGGACGTGGCGGGTTCTGGAATCGGTCGCCACCGCCATTCCAACTGAAGACGGTCGCATCGAGAAACTTGTCATTGTGAATCGCGATATCACGGAGCGTAAGCGGGCGGAAGAGACAATCGCGCACAATGCTTTGCATGACACTCTCACCAACTTGCCGAATCGCACCCTGTTTCTGGATCGCGTGCGACATGTGCTTGCGCTTTCCCAGAGACACACCAGCTATAAGTTCGCTGTGTTGTTTATCGATCTCGATGAATTCAAGGTGTTCAACGACAGCCTGGGCCACACGGCGGGAGACGCCCTTCTGATACAGATTGCTCGCCGATTGAGCGTATCGATTCGGGGAGGTCTTGATACCATTTCACGCGCGGTACCTGCGCAAGATGCAGGCCCTGCCGTGATCGATGAGAGTTTGGCAAGACTGGGCGGCGATGAATTCACGATACTGTTGGAGGACATTCGCGATTGCGGCGATGCCATTCGGGTAGCGGAGCGCATTCAGGAGCGCCTGGGCATTCCCTTTGTTGTTGGAGGACAAGAGGTGGTGACGACCGCCAGTATCGGCATCGCCTTTTGCTCAACCTACACCAATTCCGAAGATTTGGTACGCGATGCGGAGATCGCGATGTACCGAGCCAAGCGGGAAGGGAAAGCACGCTGTCAGGTCTTTGATAATGCGATGCACGTCCTGGCTGTCAAGAGATTGCGCCTCGAAACCGACCTGCGCCGGGCCCTGGAACTGGGCGAATTCCGCGTTCACTATCAGCCTATTGTGTCGTTGCAGACCGGAAAAATTATGGGATTCGAGGCACTCAGCAGATGGCAAAGGCCTGAAGGACTCGTCCCGCCGGCCGATTTCATCCAGCTCGCCGACGAGACAGGAATCATCCTGCCCATAAATCGCCTGTTGCTGCGGGAAGCATGCCTGCAGCTTCGCGCATGGCACACTCAATTCCCTTGCGATCCGCCACTGACAATGAGCGTGAACGTCACCCCCAAAGAGTTTGCCCAGCCGGACTTGGCGGCTCAGATCGGGACGATTCTGGTCGAAGTGGGAATCGACCCGAGTAGCATCAACGTAGAGATCACGGAAAACGTCGCGATGGCAGACCCGCAAAGATCGAGCCTGATTCTTTCCGAACTGAAAGCTTTGGGAGTTCACTTGAGTATCGACGATTTCGGAACCGGATACTCTTCGCTGAGCCGATTGCAAGCATTCCCGGTGGACACTCTGAAGATTGATCGTACCTTCATTTCTAAGATGGACACGGACGGCGAAACCAGCGAGATCGTTCGCATCATCATCATGCTAGCTCATAGCCTTGGTCTGAAGGTCGTAGCCGAGGGCGCCGAAACGGCCGAGCAGGTCGGGCTGCTCAAACAGTTGAATTGCGAACTCGCGCAAGGATACTTCTTTGCCAAACCGGGAGACCAAGCTGCCGCTCAGACGCTCTTGATGAGCGGCTGCACAGTGGAAAGCCGACCGTTACTTACATCCGCTATGTAATGGACCCACCTCAGGGATGATGTTCAAAAATAGATCGCGCAGATGTTCGGCCTTGATTGGAGTCAGCGATTGCCAGCGAACAGCGCGACGAGAAGTAATAGCGACAACCCAATGGCAACAATGCCGTTCGCCCGAATCGCACGACTGGTTGCCGTCCATGGGAACATCAGGATTTCGAAGAGGGGCATGAATTTATCGGGCCAAAATGTCCCTGCGAGTCCGAATGCCAGACCCAGTTGGACAACGAAACATAGCGCCAAAGTATTCACGGTAAGGAATCCGATGCGAGAATTCCTTTTCATTAAAGCGCGACCGAGGCATCGGGGGAAGTTACGAAGGTGATTTCCCGGAGAGCGGCTATCGCGGCGTGTCCAGCGGACGCTGGGCGCGCGAAATACCCGAAATCGGCGTTTACCTTCACGCTTGAATTCTGTTCGGAATCACGACGGGATCGCGTTCGACTTCAGAGCGGATCGCGCTCGCCTTCGACCGGACTCCGCATTCTGATCGGCCGCGAGCCAGTTCGCCTGGTGCGACGGAACATTTCAGCCATACCCACAAGCCCGATTCCCAAAAGCGTCAGAGTTCCCGGTTCGGGGACTGGGAGGGAGTGCATGAGCCGGATATAGCCCAGCCGGATGTTCCCGATACTCACCTTGGGAGCGTACCGCTGAGCAGGGTGCGGGTCGCGAAGCTGATCGAACCCAGGCGAGAGTGTCGCGCAGGAGCTTTGGCTGCGCTTAGTCGTTGGAAATGGAACTGAAATTCGGGCGAAGGGATCCATGCAGCCCGGAGCGGAGGCGAACCGAACTCCTTGACCGACGTAAATACCATCCGCCCGCGCGGCCATAGGCCACGCCAATGCCAGAAATAGGACTACCGCTCGCTTCATTTTTCGTCGGCGCTCGCAACACGTGCCTGTTTACAGGCACCACGGAACTTTAGTCTTTTGTAATTTCTTTACAACTACCTACCTGGATTAGCCAAAAACACTAATCGGGAAGTACTACGTATGGATACTACGTAATGGAGTAGTCCCTAACCCGACACGTGCGGCGGAGCAACTGAGGAGCTTTGCAGCAGGATTCGCAGCAGCATCAACCAGCGGCGGACGTTAGTGGTCATCAAGAAGTTTTCTTTGACATGTTCGTGCCCGTTCCGGCCGAGTTGGGCCGCAAACTCGGGATGAGTAAGGAGATAGCGGATCTGATATGCACAGCCTTCGACGGAGTGAACCAGCATCCCCGTCAGTTTGTGGATGACCTGATTGGGAATGCCGCCGAGTCGTCTGGACAGGCGCGCACGGCCACCGGAAACTCATCCAAGGTATTCGCCTTCTGGGTTGTGACGCGTAAAAGATGCGCCGACGTATTGAAGTAAAAGGGCTTGACCGGAGTACGGAAATTACTTGCGCTACAGATGTCATGGATTCACCCCCGCGGCGGCGCCGCTGTTAAAGGCGTCAGCATCGTCGTCGTTTTTCGCACAGGTCTTCAGCCATTGGCCAAGAAAGTCGAGAAGTTCATCGGGAGGCTTCAGCCACAACTGCGCCGCCGTCTTCCGCCAAGTGGGACGAACCAGCACGCTGAGGCCGCGGCCCTGCATGGCTTGGAAAGCGGATTCGTCGGTGGAATCGTCGCCCAGATAAGCGGCCGGTATGTTCGGAGGTATTTCATTAAGAAGCATACGAACCGCATCTCCTTTGTCGGCCTCGGACGCACGAATCTCCAACCCGCCGTCGAATTCCAGCAGGTCGAGTCCGCTTTGTTCCGCAACCGGCCGCCAGCCGAGCAAAACGCGGGCGCGAAGATCCTCGGCGTCGCTTTCGCTCATTCCGCGCCAATGCACGGCAATGCTGCCTGCCTTGAATTCCGCGGTACGACGCACTTGCTGGTAGCCGAGCCAGCGGTCGGCATCCGACAGGCCATCGAGCGTTCGCTCATCGAGATGCGGCAACTCCATCCCCCCATCCGTCTGCATGCGCTGCAACCCATAGACTCCCCAAACCTCGGGGCGCGGATGAATATTCAGAAGCGGGAGAACGTCGATCGCATCTCGACCGGAGATGACCACCACTCGCGTCCGGCCGTTGCGTACGATCTCCTGCAGGACGACAGCGACGCCAGGATAGGGATACGCCTGGTTGCGCTGGGCGTGGAAGGGCGCGAGAGTGCCGTCATAGTCAAGCAGCAGCGCCGCCTGGGGCGCTTGCGCGACGGTCTTTAGAAACGGAGTGAGCTGCGATTGTACTTCCGGCCTCAAAGTCTGCTCTCCCTCAGCGGCTTAAAGCCGCGCCTGAAAAAATACTTATCGCAGCGGTAAACCGCTGCGCCACCCAAAATCAAGCCCCATCGAGCCTTCGGCAGCCCGTAAAGCCGTCCGCGCTTGCCGTCCTCATTCCTCCCCGTTCGTGCAAACGGTCGACTCATCCGACCGAAACGCTGGCGCGAAATTTTCCTTCTACGTCCTCGGGCGCATCCAAGCGAACCTCACACAGTTCGGTAATCAGGTTCCCGGCCCAACGGTATATGTTGTTCTCCTTGATGATCTTGCGCATGCGGTGCATGCGCATCTGCTTGTCCTCCGGCTCCATCTCCAAGGCGGCGCGGATGGCGTCGGCGGTCTGATCGATATTGTAAGGATTGACCAGCAAGGCATCGCGAAGTTCGCGGGCCGCTCCCGTGAACTGGCTGAGGATCAGCACGCCCCGCTCATCCCGGCGCGCGGCGATAAATTCCTTGGCGACGAGGTTCATTCCGTCGTGCAGCGAAGTCACCAGGCAGAGATCGGCGGCGCGGTAATAAGGCTCGATTTCCTCATGGCTGTGCTGGCGCTTGAGCAGGACAATGGGTTTCCACTTGCCGCTCTGGAAACGCCAATTGATACGCTCCGCCTCGGCCTCCACTTCCGCGAACAAATCGTGATAACGCTTGATGTGCGTGCGGCTGGGCGCTCCAATCTGCACGAACGTGAACTGCCCCTGGTAGCTGGGATATTTTTCGAGGAAGCGCTCAATCGCCAGGAAGCGTTCCAGAATTCCCTTGGTGTAGTCGACGCGATCCACGCCAATTCCCATGAAGGTTGCTTCCACCCCGAGACCGCGAATCAACGCTGAACGTTCGATGTAGTCGAAGCCATGATTGTTGTCTTCCGTGTCATCGCTGCAGGCAACACTGATCGGGAAAGGCCGGACGATGGTGCGGTGGTCCTGGCGCAGCACGGAAAAGTGCTCCCGGTCCACGCGTGACTCTACGACGCGGTCGACGGTCTCCAGGAAGTTGTTGCAGTGCGACTGAATGTGGAATCCGATCAAGTCGGCGCCGAGCAAACCATCGACCAACTGGCGTTGCCAGGGGCAGATGCCGAAGGCTTCCGGATTCGGCCACGGAATATGCCAGAAGATGGCCACACGCGCATCCGGCCGTTTTTCTTTGATCAGTCGAGGCAGTAGAGCGAAGTGATAGTCCTGGACCAGCACCACGGGCTTCGCGACATTTTCGATTTCGTCGAGCACGGCAGCGGTAAACTTGCGATTGACGTCCTGGTAGTACTGCCAGTCGTCGGCGCGAAACAGCGGGCGGGTGTGCGCAATGTGGCACAGGGGCCAAAGTCCTTCGTTGGCGAAGCCGTAGTAGTAACCTTCCTCTTCCTCTTTGGTCAGCCACACCCGGCGCAAACTGTAGCGGGGATCGTCAGGAGGAACGCGCAGGCGGTCGGCGGCGTCCACGACTTCGGCGTCGGCATTGCCGCTGCCGTGCGCGATCCATGTGCCATCGCAGGCGTTGAGGACGGGCTCGAGTGCGGTGACCAGGCCGCTCGGAGGAACGACCACGTCGATCGTCTTTCCGTTTCGCTGGTGCATATAAGGCTCGCGATTGGAGACGACGAATAAATGGCCGTCTTCCAGGCGCGTGCGCAGTTGCACCGAGAGACGGTCCGCGGTCCACACGGATTCCCCCGCTTCGCGCAGGCGGGCTTCATTTTCGGCTGCGTTGCGGGCGTGGCTGAGGCTTTCAGCCATGGTGGCCACCTCGCGCGCCAGCGGCCGGAACATGTCGAGATCGGGGACTCCCTGGCGGAATGAAATCTTTCCGGTGCGCAGGCCGCGCATCCACAGAGCCGCCCGTGCGATCGGGCCGGCGATGCTCCAGCGGACAATCAGCAACGTAATCAGGACGATGAGGAAGACCTGAGCCAGCACGCGAAAAAATGTTTGACGCCAGGCGAGAAGAATCTGTTCCCGGATGTAGCTCACATCGTGCACGACGGCGAGACTTCCCAAGACTTCGCTTTCATTCTGGCGGCGAATTGGTAAAGCGAGAATGTGGACCGGGACCCTTCCGAGCCGGACGAAAGAACCCTCTTCATGACCATGCGTAATGGCTTGAGTCACGGCCAACGGAGTCACCGCGAGTGCTTTGGCGAGTTCGGGAGTTACGGCTACGCGCTCGCCTTGCCGGTCGTAAATGGCGACACCCAGCATGTGCTCGCGGTTTCCAAAACGCTGCACAAGCTGTTGCAGTTCGTTACTCGGGACTTCATTCGGAACTTGATTAGGGGCTTTACTAGAAACTTTCTCCGCGCCTGTCTTCTCCGATCCTGCCTTGTTCGCGTCTGCATTCCACGCCCGCTCGACGTTGCCGGCGAGACTCTCACCAAATAGTTCGGCGCGGCGCTCCAAATCGCTGCGCAGAGCGCGCTTTTCACCCAACACTTCGTAGTAGGAAAAGCCAGACGTTACAAGGGTGACGCCGACGATAAGAGAGACAATCAGCCGAAAACTCAACAATCGCATGCATGGTCCTTGTTGCCCGAGATTTTGACGCGACCGCGTGCAAACAGGTTGTTCGTTAAGTTCATACAGTGCGAAATAAGTCTACTATTGCGTGGGAAAAAGGGGACTGCCGTTTCCTGCCGCCCAGCAGTAAGTATCTTCACCGGGATGGATCGATAGCCGTGACGCGAATCGTTCCCGTTGAGGGGTCCAGAGACCCAGTAACTTTTACCGTCTTGTTGAGGAAGTCGTGGGCCTTTTGCTGGTCGTCGAGTTGATAGGTGGTGAGATGGTCGGAAGCCGCCAGGACAAATGTATTTCCAGGTTTCACGATCTTTCCACTGACCGTATTTACCGAAGCACTGTTCTGATCGTTGTTTTGCACCGGGTTTTGCACCGGTTGTTGTTGAGTGGTTGAGTTGCGCGAAAATCCGTTATGGCTCTGCGCCAATATAAGCTGGCTAGCGAAACACAGAGCAATCTCCAGGAGCAATAGGGAAATTATGATGGACAGGGTGAAATGTGGCTTCTTCATCGCAGTTTCCTCGGGGGAGGGCTTTTGATTTGGATACATCTGATTGCGTAGGTGCAAGTCCCCTGCCAACCCAGGAGTCCCGCTCCAAGTTATTGATAAACAAAGCGCTCTCAAAGGACGAGAGAATTCCCACCGTGCAAGGATGACCTTAGGCGAGAAAAAAGGTTTGAACAGGTCAGAGGTTAGAGGTCAGATTGTAGAGGTTTTTTAGAGGTTAGTTCGGCGGAAGTCCAAGTGCGCGGGGGTTGACCTCTGCAATCCGACCTCTGACCTCTGACCTCATTTGAAGAGATCCGGAAATCGTTGCCTCAGGTTCGCGACTTTGGGCGCGTCGTTGAAAACAATGTAGGGATTATTGGGATGATGAGAGGCATAGTCCTGGTGGTAAGCCTCGGCAGGATAGAAGGCTTTCAATGCGACTACTTGAGTCACGATCGGACGCGGGAAGACCTTGGCCTTCTCCAGTTGCGCGATGTACGCTTCGGCAATTCGTTTTTGCTCGTCGCTGGCATAGAAAATGGACGAACGATACTGAGTGCCGGTGTCGGGTCCCTGCCGGTTTAACTGCGTAGGATCGTGCGCGACCGAGAAGAAGACCCGAAGCAGCTGGCCGTAGGTGATCTGCGAGGGATCGTAGGTAATCTTCACCGATTCCGCGTGGCCGGTGTCGCCGTTGCTTACCAATCCGTATTCCGTGGTACCGGGCGCACCGCCGGAATAGCCTGACGTTGCGCCGATTACTCCCCTCACGTGCTGGAAGACGGCCTGAATTCCCCAGAAGCAGCCACCGGCTATAACGGCCGTTTGTTCGGCCTTGGCTGTTGCCAGCGCGGCATCCACTACAGGGCCGGGGATGTTGGCAACCGGCCGGTCTCCAGCATTGCAGGCGACTACACACGCGAGGGTCACCATCAGGAGCAGAGCGGATACGCGCGACGGAAAACTGGACATACTCATAAACGATCTCCTTCAAAGGCCCGGTAGTTGATTTCGAGTGCCTGTTTATATAGAGTCGGCAGCGAGGAAAAAGTTACGGATCTTGCTCATGGAGCGCCAGGCGTCCCCGTCCCGCCGAAACCAGGCCGGGGGGCAGGCTGGGACAGGGCAAGCCCCGTCTCTACATTGCGTTCTATGTGATTCCCAAGGGTGAGGTAAGTTTCGGCGTTACGTCGAAGACGAGGCGAGATCGGCTGGCACTTCGGTGGCATTTCGCACCGGTTCTCCACAGCCTTCCACCTTGTTGCCACTTGCATTCCAGTACGCAAGTTCCGATAATCTACACTATTGACGAAAGTTTAACTGCCGTGTATCGCTACAGCCGCGCCGACTTGCTGCGTATTCTCCGGCTCGTTCCTCGCCAGCTTCAGACCTGGGAGAAGGCAGGACTGGTGACGGCGAGCGACGATTATTCCTTCTTCGATCTGGTGCAAGTCAAAAAGGTGCGCGACCTCTGTTCGCAGCGCGTTCGTCCCGCGGTTATCCGGCAATCGCTCGAAGCCATGCAGAAACAGGTGGCCGGGATGCAGAATCCGCTGCTCGAGGCGGGGACGTATCAGAGCGGACGCCGGGTCGCCTACCGCCATCAGGGGCGACTGGTCGAACCCATCGCGGGACAGTTCATGTTCGACTTTTCGCCCGAAGGAAACAGGATCGTGACCAGCCCGCCCCGCAACGGTCCAGAACTGGTGGTTACCGACGTTGCCGACTTGTTTGCGCGCGGGATCGCGCTGGAAGAAGATCCCTCGACGCAGAGCGAGGCGATCGCCATCTATCTGAAGGTTCTCGATATGGATCCCATGCATGCCGCCGCGCACATCAATCTGGGCACGCTATATTACAATCGTCAGGAATACGGGCTCGCCGAAAGGCACTACCGTTCGGCGATTCAGATCGATCCGCGCTACGCGCTCGCCTATTTCGATTTGGGCAATGTGCTCGACGAAACGGGACGCGTCGAAGAAGCCATTGCTACGTATAAGACCGCGATTCAACTCGCGCCCACCTACGCGGACGCGCACTACAATATCGCGCTCGCCTACGAAAAGATACGCGAGCCGCGCAAAGCGCTACAACACTGGCGCGCGTATGTGAAGCTCGACACCGCCGGTCCGTGGACGGTCCACGCCAAACATCAGATCCAGCGCATTCTGCAGGGCGACAGTCTGAAGCTGGTGCACTCCCGCAAGGCGAACTAAGAACGCATGCGAAAATGGGCCTGCGCCGCCGCAAGCTCCGGGAGAATCGTTTGCGAAGGTCATACTCAGGCTTTCGCCTTATCTGGTGGAGGACACAATTAATGAAGCGCTATCGGCCGATGTCGATTGTAGTTGTCGCGATCCTGGTGGCGGCGTCCGCGCTGATCTGCTTTGGCCAGGCAATCAAACAGAAAGAGAAAGACATTTACAACGAAAGCGCGGATGCGCGGGCCGAAGTCAAGGAGGCTCTACAGAAAGCTGCGGCGGAACACAAACGCGTCATTCTTGTGTTTGGAGCCAACTGGTGCTATGACTGCCACGTGCTCGATAAGGCTTTTCACAGTTCGGAACTGGCGCCGATCGTGGCCGCCAACTATGAAGTCGTACACGTCGACATTGGCAAGGGAGACAAGAATCAGACCCTGATGACGAAGTACGAGGTTCCAATGAAGCGCGGCATTCCGGGACTGGCCGTGCTCGATTCCGATGGGAAGCTGCTTTACAGTCAGAAAAACGGGGAATTCGAAAATGCTCGGGCGCTCGCCCCGGCAGATTTCCTGGCATTCCTGAACCAGTGGAAACCCGTGCCGCAGAGCCGGTGACAGCCTAACCGCTTTTGTGCAAATGTGGTTTGTGGGCATGCCTTCAGGCATGCCGAAAGTGCGGCGTTATTACAGCCCCTTCAGTCGCCGAGGGCGGGAGAAAAAAAGGCGCGGCTTGCGCCGCGCCCAGGAGAGAAAACAACTGCTCGGTCGTTCACCGCCACCACCACCACAAGTTAATTCACTGAGTTAATTCACTACCAACTTATTCTCTACGCTGAATGCACCGGGTACCGCACTTGCTCGGATTCCGGCGATGTTCTTGTCCATCGTGCTCTGGACGGTTCCGTAGAGGGTCACGTGTCCGTTATCCACCACGATGCGGATCGGGTGCACCGGGTCGCTCGCGTATCGGCCGAGCACGGAATCGCGATAAATCGCGCGAGCCGTACGCACTCGGATCGAATCGTCAAAAGTCGATACCGGCAGAACGGTTACGTCGTTGACTACGTCCTTGACGCCGGGCGTTCGAGCCACGATGCCGAGCGCCGAGTCCTTCGGTACATCCCACACCGTGTCGCCGCTCAGCGTGACCACGCCATCTTTCACATTGAGCGCAAGGTAGTTGAACGTGTTATCGAAGTATCCGACGCGGTCATAGGCCAGCTTCTTTGCCAGTTTCTGCTGGAGTTGGCCATCGGGCAATGTTTCTCCCGCGACCGCGATGTCGTTGCGGACACCGGTGACGTTTGCGAGTTTCTTCACTTTCTTAGCGGCGTCGAGTTTGTCCTGATAAAGACTGACGGTGCCGGTCAGGGTCACGATGCCGTCTTCGACGCTGGAGCTGACGCTTTGCAGTTGCTTCGCGTTATGAATCTTCTGGCTGACCGCCTGCTGAATCTGCTGATCATATCGGCCGGTAGCGGCCATTGCAGTCATACTAAGCAGGACGAGCAACGCCAGAGTCACCGTAAGTGATTGCTTCTTCATGGTTGCCATCCTCACTGAAATTCCGGCTTCTTACAGTATTAACCGGTTAGTTAAATAGATGTTTGCGAGGCATGCGAGGATGCACCCGACGGCGGGTTTTACAAATTATTACAAGAGAAAACTTGGGCCCAATGTTTACAGGTAATTTGACAAATAGTTGTGATCACAACTAATCTCGGACGCGTGCCTCCTCGTTCGCAAGCAAAAGGGTTGCAAGCGGAACTTAAGCAGAACGTCCCATTTACCAGCCGCGAACAGGAAGCTTACCTTTCTTTGTTGCGTACGGCCGAAACGCTTCAGGCGCAGGCAGAAGCCCGTCTCAAAGACTTCGGGCTCACCGGCACGCAGTACAACGCATTACGAATTTTGCGCGGCGCCGGGCCGGAGGGCTTGCCGTGCCGTGAGATTGGCGAACGCATGATCACGCACGATCCCGACATTACGCGTCTGCTCAATCGTCTGGAAGATCGCGGCCTGGTCGAACGCACGCGCGCCCGGCACGATCGCCGCGTTATCTTCGGAAAAATCAGTGCCGCTGGACTCAAGCTTCTGCGTGAAATGGATGCGCCAATCGAAAAATACGGGCGTGACATGCTTCGGCACGTCGGGCAGGAGAGACTAAAGCAGTTGATTGATTTGCTGGAACTGGTACGAGGCGGAAAAACATTCCACCGCCGCGCCGCCGAGCGTCCAGAGTAGCCGGGCGTCCAGAGTAAAGGTACCCCGAGTTATTTCTTCCGTTTGGAAGCTTTCTTCTTTGAGGGTGCAGCATTCCGGTCAGCGCGGGGCCTTTTCGGAAACACGCGCGCAAAAATCTTGTCGATGTTCTTAAGCTGTCGTTTCAGGTCAAACGCATGCTCGATCTTTGCCCGCGGCACCCGGCCAGCAATCTTGGGATCGTTCACGATCAACTCATGGAAGTCGAGATTTTCTTTCCATGCGCGCATTGCATGATTCTGCACCAGGCGATACGCGTCTTCGCGAGAAACGCCGCTCTCGACCAGGTCGAGCAACAACTGTCCGCTGAAAACAAGGCCGTGCGTGCTCTCGAGGTTCGCCAGCATGCGCTCGGGATAGACGAATATGGTTTCGATCAGGTTCGCCGTCTTGTTGAGCAGATAGTCGGCGAGCGTGGTCGAATCCGGGATGATGATGCGCTCGGCCGAGGAGTGCGAAATATCGCGCTCGTGCCAGAGCGCGACGTTTTCGAATCCAGCCTGCGCGTTCGAGCGCACCACGCGCGCCAGTCCGGAGATCTGTTCGCTGGTCACGGGATTGCGTTTGTGTGGCATGGCCGACGAGCCTTTTTGCTTCTCGCTAAAGTATTCTTCGGCCTCGCGGACCTCAGTCCGCTGCAAATGCCGGATTTCGGTCGCGATCTTGTCGAGCGTCGACGCGATCGTGGCCAGCGTTGCCAGGTAATGGGCATGGCGGTCGCGCTGAATCACCTGTGACGATACCGCGGCAGCCTTCAGTCCCAGTCGCGCGCACATCTTCTCTTCGAGTTCCGGAGTAAGGCGGGCAAACGTCCCCACCGCGCCTGAGAATTTGCCTACGCGCAGATCTTCGGCGGCGGCCTGGAAGCGCGCGATGTTGCGCTGCGTTTCCGAATACCAGTTGGCGATCTTGAATCCGAAGGTGATGGGTTCGGCGTGGATGCCGTGAGTGCGCCCGATCATCGGCGTATCTTTGAACTCAAACGCCCGGCGTTCGAGCACTTCGGCCAAGCGCTCCAGGCCGCCGGCGATCAGCGACGACGCTTGCTGGATGAGCAGCGCCTGCGCGGTATCGACCACATCGTTCGAGGTCAGGCCGTAGTGGAACCAGCGGGCGTGCGGGCCAACAATCTCGGCGACGGCCGTGGTGAAGGCGATGACGTCATGTTTGACCTCGGCTTCGATCTGGAAGATGCGCTCCACGCTGAAATCGGCGCGTGCGCGGATCGCCTCGGCGGCATTTTTCGGCACGATGCCTGCAGCAGCCAGCGTTTCGGTGGCAGCGACTTCGACGGCGAGCCAGGTGCGAAAGCGGTTCTCGTCGCTCCAGATGCGAGCCATCTCGGGCCGGGTGTAGCGTGGGATCACGGGGATTTCTCTCCAGGGGGGAACTGGGGATTGTAAATCAGGCGGGCGCGTGCGTGCAGTGCGAAGGAAACGCGCGGGAGTCCAATCAAGGCCGCAGGTCCTTCGCTTCGCTCCCGATTTGTGGAGAGGACCGCCCTAATCCACCGTGTGCTTTGCGGTGTATCCTTCGCGCGCGTAAACGATGACCTTCACGTCCTTGCCCTTCTGGTCGCGAATCTTCAGCGGACCACCGTCTGGCGCCTGCAGTTCGACTTTCAACTTGCGGTAGGTGCCGTCGAGTTTAGCGTTGGTCGGGTGGTAGCTGATGTTGTACTGGTTGCGGATGTCGGTCGCGATTTCGTGAAAATCCTCGGGAAGTTCACCTTGGAAGCGCGGGAAGTAGGCGCGCCCACCGGTCAGGCTCGCGAACGTTTTCATTTCGTTATCCGCTTGCAGGTAGTCCATGTTGCCGACGGGTATGATCCCGCGAGTGCGGCAATGGTGTACCTCGCAATATTCGCGGGCCACGAAGCCGACGCTGATGGGGTAGATCGTTACATCTTTTGTGGACTTGATTTTCTTCAGGATTTTGTCCAAGGTGAGCTTGCTGAAAGTATCGACTCCGGTGGTCACCAAAATGACGTACTTCTTGCCCTCGATACGGTCGATGCGGTCGAGCGTGTCGAACAGGGCGTCGAACAAGTTGGTTTCCGAAAAGCCGGGCATGCGCAACTGGTTCAATGCCGCCATCACCGCGCGCTTGTCCTGGGTGAAATCCGCGAGGATGTAGGGTTTCATGTCATAGGAGATCACCGACACCCAATCATCCTTCTGCAGAGTGTTCGCGAATGCGTACGATGCACGCAAGGCTTCCACCTCGAAGTCGTAGTTGGTCGAAGCGAACTCAACCAGCAGCACGGCCGTGATCGGAGCCTGGGTCTGCTTGAAGGTCGCAATCTGCTGTGGCGCACCATCTTCCATGATCTTGAAATTTTCTTTCTTCAGCCCGGGGACGGTCTGGCCGTCCTTGGTGGTAACGAGGACATCCAGGTCGACAACCGGCACGTTCACCGTGATGGAATAGTCGGGCATGTTCTCGATTTTCTTCGGCTTGTCCGGGGCGGGAGGCGGCGGTTCCTCCTTCTTTTTGGGGATCGCGTAGGGACCCACATCGTTTTGCGGTCCGCCGGCCTCGGGCGGGGCCTCCTGCTGGTTCGGATTGGCTGGGGGCTGCTGGGGCGTGTCCTGAGCCGGCGCCGGCAAGGTAGCCGCAGTCACCCACAGAAGAACAAACGCCAGTAGTATCAAATGCTTACGGAAGGCCGCTGGGGCGCGGTTTAGACCCCTAAAAACGCCATAAATCATGGGAGATCCTCGAAAACTACTGTGCTAGTATAGATGCAAGAAAGCCGCGTTTGGGATATTTTGCGGGCCTTGAAAACACCGCCTCCCCTGGCAAACCTTCCGATAGCAGCGCGGAGTCTAAGTAATAAAATAAGGTCAATTCCGACCTTCGGGGTCACTCATGGGAAGCGCCACACGCTCACTCGCGGTACTTTTGTCTTTGTCCTTGCTGTCTGCCATCGGGGTTAGTGCTCAACAGAAGGGTACTGCACACGGACGGACGGCGCCCGCTGGCACCGTTCCTGGCATTATCTCTCCGGCAGTCGTCTCTCCGGCAATCGTCTCTCCGGCAATTATGCCGCTCGAGCAGATCCATGAAGGCATGAAAGGCACCGCGCTCACGGTGTTCCAGGGCGTGAAACCGGAAGCGATGGACGTGGAAGTTCTGGGCGTGATGCACAACGTGAACGGTCCCAAGAGCGACATTATCCTGGTTCGTCTGGTTGGTACCAAGCCGGAATATACCGGCGTAGTGGCTGGCATGAGCGGAAGCCCGGTTTACTTCGATGGCAAGCTAGCGGGGGCGCTTGCCTTCCGCATTGGCGAGTTCTCGAAAGAACCGATTGCCGGGGTGACGCCGATCGAGGAGATGCTGGAGATCAGCGCGCTGGATCGCCGTCCGGCGCCGATGCCGATGCGCGCCAGTCTTCCCGACGCCAATCTTCCGGAGGCCAATCCTTCAAAGCAAAGCGGAACCTCGCAAACCGCAAGCCCCAGCGAGAGCCCCGCACTCCCGCTCCAGAATTACAGCAACTATCTAACCCCTATCGAAACTCCTCTCGTGTTCAACGGATTTTCGGCCGAGACCCTGCAGCGCTACGCGTCTCAATTCGCCGCCGCGGGCATCGTTCCGGTGATGGGCATTGGCTCGGCGAGCGATCGCAAACAGCCGGAACCGATCGAAGCAGGATCGGCGGTGAGCGCGGTGCTGGTTCGTGGCGATATGGATATTGCCGCCACCTGCACCGTGACCTACGTTGATCCGCAGCGCTTGCTCGCCTGCGGACATCCCCTTTTGCAGTTTGGTGAGGTGGATCTGCCGATGACTAAGGCTACCGTGCTTGCCACTCTGCCTTCGCCACTGAATGCCTTCAAGATCGTCAATACGACGGAGACGATCGGCGCGTTCGTGCAGGACCGCCAGAACGGCATTATGGGCGTACCGGGGCAGGAGTCAAAGATGATTCCGGTGACCGTGGCCATGCACATTCGAGGGGAGCACGGAGCGGCGACCAAGGAATTCCATTACGAAATTCTCAATAACGCGCGGCTCAGCCCGCTGGCCATGATGGCCACCGTCTTCAATGCGCTGCACGGAACCAACGAATACGGTGAAGACATTACTTACCGCATGAAGGGCGTGCTCAGCGTAAAGGGGTATCCCGACGTAACGCTGCGCAACATGTTTGCCCCGCAAGACAATGGGCAGCCCGCGGCTGCATCGGCCGCGGCGACCATCGGCGACCGCTTTGGACGAATCTATACCAACGCTTTCGATACTCCCGACGTGCAGGGCGTGAAACTCGATTTCGATCTTGTCCGCGAGCGCCGCTCGGCCCGCCTGGAGGCCGCGCGCACCGACATGACGGAAGCTCGGCCCGGCGACCAGATTATGGTGGAGACGGTGATTCGTCCATATCGCGGCGAGCGCCTGGTGCGGCAGATTCCGATACGGATTCCGACCTCGACCTCGAAGGGCACGCTGCGCATTCTGGTCAGTGACGGAGACACGCTCGACCGTGTGCATCGCGGGACGCCAATGATGAACCGTGGTCTTGGCCTAGCGCCGACCATCGCCTTGCTGAACAAGGAGCATGCCAACGATCGCGTGTATGTTTCGCTGATCGGGTCCGATCCCGAAGCCATGGTCGCCGATAAGGTGATGCCGACGCTGCCGCTGAGTGTCATGAACGTCATGGACAACATGCGCGGCACGCAGGACATGGTCGTGCTCGGAGAATCGTCGGTGAGCGAAGCCTCCACCGATTCGCTGGACTATGTTGTCTCCGGCGCGCAGATGCTGACGATTAATATCAAGTAGGGACTCCGACCGGGCCGCATGATAGCCTGCAAGGGACTCCTTGACCATGAACCTGAAAACCGTTCTTAGATTAACTCTGCTGTTTTCCGCGTGTTTCCTGTCCGTGGTATTGCTTCTCGTATATGAGTGGAGGGTGGGCTCCTTGTCGCCCGGCGGGTTTGCAGTAGCGTTCGGCCTCTGGTGCGTGGGCGGTTCTCTTGTGTTCGTGGTCGGGCTGTTCATGTTCGGAAGGAAACAAGCTGCAAAACCGGCTATTGCAGCGCCCCCTCCTGACACAGCGGCCCACAAACAGCGAATGTGGATAGGGGTGCTGGTTCCTGCCGGTTTTGTCTCCGTTTTCCTTCTGCTCGTCCATGAGTACAGAGTGGGATTCTTGTCGCTTCACGGGTTTGGAGTTGCCTGCGGCTTCTTAATCGGGGCCAGCTATCTCGCAGCCGCCTTGGGGATGGCCCGGTCCCGTAAGGAAACAAACGGCACAATCTCTAGTGGCTACGGTGGCTGCCCCGCTAGACCCGGCGACCCGCAAGCGGCGAATGTCTGCCATTCAGGCGTGGAAGCTAATAATTGCCCTGCTGGTCCTGGGCCTTGCAAGCGGGTTAAGCAAGGCCAAAGACTTCCCAGTGTGGGAGACGCTAGCGGGCGTGACTCTGAATCTGTGTATAACGACCTCTCTGATATGGGTTGTGATGCGATTGCAAAGAAGCCTCAAGTAGAAGCCCCATCCAAAATTCTCTGATGCAAGGAACGGTATGACTTTGGCTCGTAAGACATTCGCTCTACTAGCAGCACTTCTTCTCTCCATTTTCGCACTCTCCGCATCTGCCTTCGCCGAGGGTACTCACACCTGGGAACAATCCCGGTTCGAAGAACTGACCAAGGGCACGGCCAAGGGCGTTGCGCTGCGCAGCGAGGGCGGCATCGAACTCGCTCCGGCCTTTAAGACGCTCGCGACCACCCCTTCGACCTACATCTGGTCGATCGCCTCCGATTCCGCGGGCAACATCTATGCTGCCGCGGGATCTCCGGCTCGCGTCTATCGCATCACGCCGGATGGTCAGAGCACGACTATCTTTGAGCCGCAGGAGTTGCAGGTGCAGGCGCTGGTGGTCGACAAGAGCGGCATCGTCTATGCGGCCACCGCGCCCGACGGCAAGGTCTATCGTCTGGAACCTTCACGTCTCGAACCCGCGAAGGGCGCAAGCGCCAAGGCAGGCGCGAAGGGCTCCTGGAGCGGAACGCCCTACTTCGATCCTGGTTCCAAGTACATCTGGGACATGGTTCTCGACAATGCGGGCGCGCTGTATGTGGCTACCGGCGATCACGGTGAAATCTATAAAGTCGGCCCCAACGGGAAGCATGCACTCTTCTTCCAGAGCGATGAAGTCCACATTCGCGTTCTGGCGCTCGATGCCAAGGGAAATCTGATTGCCGGGTCGGATGGCAGCGGCCTGGTCTATCGCATCGCGCCCAATGGCGAAGCGTTCGTTCTCTATAGCGCGCCGAAGAAGGAAATTACCGCGCTGGCCATCGATGCCGCCGGCAATATCTATGCCGCGGCGGCGGGGGAGAAACACGCCGGAGCTGCCAGTCCGGGAATGGGGATCAACCTCGCGACCCCGGCGCAGAACCCGCCTGGCCCCGGCAGTATCACCGTAACAGCGGTTCCCGCCGCGTCTACGCCGTCCTTCCCTGCCCCCGGATCCGGGGCTACGGGTGGTTCCGAGATTTACCGCATTGCGCCGGACGGCGCGCCGTCGCGCTTGTGGACCTCCCACGAAGATCTCGTCTACGCACTCGCCTTCGATCAGAAGGGACGCCTGCTCGCGGGCACCGGCAATCGCGGTCACATTTTTGCCATCAATGGCGTCGACGATTTCACCGACCTGGTCAAAGCCAGCGCTACCCAAATCACCGGTTTCACCCCCGCGCCCGGCGGAGGACTCTACGCTTCCAGCAGCAACCTGGGGAAGATTTTTGTGCTCGGTCCAAATCCCGAGTCGGAAGGCACGTATGAAAGCGATGTGTTCGACGCGCACATCTTTTCTCTTTGGGGACGCGTCAGTGTCCGCAGCGCCGGCAATTCCAACTTCGAGCTCTATGCGCGCAGTGGCAATGTCGACAATCCCGACCGCAATTGGAGTCCGTGGATGCGGATTAGTCTCGCCGGCGACGCCGAACTTAAGATTCCGCCGGCGCGCTTCGTGCAGTGGAAGGCCGTGCTCCGTGCGGGCAATCCCGCCCCGCGCGTTGACGACGTCTTACTGAACTATCTACCCAAGAACGTTGCTCCCGAAATCGACGATATCACCGTGCAGCCCGGATACCGCTACCAGCAGATTCCGCATGTGACGGGCAGCGAGACACCCACTGCCGGCCAGCCGCGCTTCGATCCGCCCCCGCCAGCAGTGCGCGACCGCGACTCGATCGGCGTTCGCTGGCAGGCCCACGACGACAATGACGACCAGCTCGTCTACACCGTCTACTACCGCGGCGACGGCGAATCGCGCTGGCTGCTGCTGAAATCGAATCTCTTCGACCGCTACTATTCTTTCGACGCCAGCCTTCTGCCCGACGGCGGGTACACGGTAAAGGTCATCGCCTCCGATGCGCCCTCGCATTCGCCGGCGGATGCCTTGTATGCCGAGCGAGTCAGTGCCCGCTTCGAGGTCGATACCACTGCTCCAGTCATCGATAAGCTGAGCGCCACTGTCGAGGGACAGCAAACCGGGAAACAGACTGGGAAGCAGATGGGCGTGCAAATTCGTGTGCGTTTCCGCACCAGCGATTCGTTTTCGGCAATCAAACGGGCGGAGTATTCAATCGATGGCGGAGACTGGCAGTTTGTCGAGCCGGTTGGCCAGTTGTCCGATTCCAAGATGGAAGATTATGACTTTCGCGTGGAGGTGCCGCACCCCGAAGCTGCGCCGCCTCCGATGGCTGAGAGCACGGCTAACGACCATGTCGTCGTGGTACGCGCGTATGACCGGTTCGACAATCTGGCTACGGCGAAGACGGTAATTCGCGGGAAATAGAATCTTGGTCGCGGCCGCGCGGCGGGCGGCGGGCGGACGAATGCGTCCGCCCCTACGCTGGCATGTCTACTGCTGCGCGAAAATGATGGACGCATCCGTGTTCGTCTTGTCCACATTCATCATCAGAAAATCTTGTACCTGGCACACCGGATTTGTGGCGATGCAACCTGAAGAGTCAAGAACGTAGATCACATAGCTTTGGGCCGATGGAGCAGTTAGCGTCATCGTGCCCGCACCCAGGTCGTTCAGCGTGTAAAGTCCAGTTACCGCTTGAGAAACCACGGTCGGATACTGATACTGTGTTCCGGAGACGTTGTACACCGGCGGACTCCCCCCCGGCGACGTGAGCAGCAGGTTGTTGGCAATGGGCCTGACGCCGTAGTTGCCGCTGCTGGTGGTTGTCGCGGCATACGTACCCGGCAACGTCGAACCGCTGAAAATTCCGCCGCCTTTCCCCTGGGGATTCACCGTTCCCGTCATCACCGATGAATTGGATTGATCGAGCAGGAATCCGCGGTTTGCTCCACTGGCATAGAGAACGAACGGAAGCGGCGCCACTGCAGGGCTCGCGCCCGGATTGCCGAGCATGTTGAAGGTGTAGCGTCCGTTGGTGCCACTGGCCGCGTACGTGTAATTGTTGGTGCCGGTGGTGGGTGGGAACTGGACGGCGGAGAGGATCGTACCGGCGTTATTCTGATCAAATTGACCAGAGAAATTCCCTTTGCCATCGGTCGTGCCCAGCGTCAGGGAGACATTGCTGGCCCCGCTTGCCACTGTCCCCGTCAGAGCAGAGACGGAAGTACCTTTGAGAGCAGCGTTGTTGTAGGTTTGCGTCGAATCCTGAAGCACCATCGTCCCAGAAACCGTCGGATGCGTGGCAACCGGGTCGGTGGAAATGGCGTAGAAAGTCAGCGGATTCGTTTTAGTGGCCGTTCCGGAGGAAATAAAGAAATCGAAATCCAGGAGAGAAGCTGTTCCCGCATTTATAGTCATGTGCCACAATCCGCAATTGCACGGATCAGCGCTATAAGTACCTGAAACGCTGCAAGGCCCCGCGCCGCAAAAATTAGTGGCGCTGCCATTGTCATTTGCATCCATCTGCCCGCCGACTACCATCCCGTTGCCATCCATCGGCAAGACTCCAACATATCCAACCCGGTTGCCACCGGAATTCACTCCGCTGAAGCCGAAGGCATAAGTCTGGGGGCCGGCAAAGACGTTAGCGGATGCCGATTTCTGCGCGATGCCGGAGCCCGTGCCCTGGTTGTCGGATTCGATCATTTCGAGGTCGCCGGCACCGTCGAGAGCGACTTGGAATTTGTTGGGGAACACTCCCGTCGTAAGCGTAAGCGTGCCTGCGTTGTTCGAGTTATTGGGATCGGAAGAAGTGGGGGTATAGGCGCCTCCGGTAATCGCATACTTCGCCCATCCGCTGGCGGTGAGCCTTTCTTCCAAGCCAGTGGTGATCACTCCATTCGATGCGGTGAACGTCCCAGCCAAAGCTGTGGCGTTGTTGTTGCCGTCAAATCCGGAAAACTGGAATCCGTATGTGCCGCTGACACGGGATGTGACCAGCGAGACTTTCGCGACGGTGCAGTTGGCCGAACAGCCGTTTGGATCGAGTGTCGAAACCGCAGATATCTGAACACAATTAGTGCCGATGCAGTTGTCAGCCGCCGTGTAAACGGCCAAGCCGGGCGACGATACACCCGGGGCCGGAGTGAACGTCTTGCACTGCACTCCTTTCACCGTGCAGCTCCATGTGAAGGTTTGGGGCGCGGCGTCGGGGACGGCCACGGCAGTAAACTGCTGGGTCAGACCGGTGCCCACGCTCACCGCCGCCGGGGATACGTCGGTGGTGATGTCAATCAGGTTCAACGTCAGGCTATCCGTTACCGAGGAGTCAGCGGTCAACGCCGCTGTGATCGTAGCCTGGGAACCTGCGGTCGCCGGGGCCACGTAGGTTGCGGTTGCCGGGGTTGTCGCCGGCGTGACGGGGGTGAACATCGCGCAAGCAGCTGTTGGCGTGCACGTCCAGGTAACGGCCGTAGTCGTCGCGTTCGATACCTTCGCCGTCAGCGTCAGGGTCTGGGTGGGATAGATCGCGGCAGGGTTAGTATTCGCGGGCGAGGTAATGGTGACAGCAACGGATGGTTGAGGGGGAATTACTCCATTGCCGCCCTTCGCACAACCACTGGCCAGCGCCAGACTCATCAAAGCCACGGCAAACAGAAGATTTTTTATCATGATTATCTCGTTTAAAATTAATTCTGAACCAATTCTCTTTTTCTCGCTTTCTCGTTGGAACCTGCCTGCGAGGAATGCGTTGCCCGTCAACATGGCCCGAAAGTGCGCCTTATCGGGAACTTATCCAAGTTTAACAACGCCATAAGGCCAATTTGTTGTTTAGATCAGCCAATTAAAATGTACCTGAATTCAAGACCCTTTGTCTGTGCGGCAAGAGAGTTCTCATTTCTCAGTGCACGGTTAAAACGTTCTGCCTGAGACCGGACACCTGAGACCTGGCACCTGATTTTTCCGCGGCGGTCTCCAAAGCCGGTCGCTTTGCCGTTTCCATCAGTGGACGCAACTCGGCGGCGGTAATCCCCAGCGTGCCCCCGGAGAAGCCGTCAATATAGGCGGAATTGATGCCTACCACTTCGCCGCGCAAATTCAGTATCGGTCCCCCACTGCCTCCACGGGCCGTGGGCGCGTCATAGATCAGCTTGTCGGCGCTGACGTCGCCGATGTGCCCAAACGTTGCCGAGGGCCGGATCAGCGATAGCGCCGCCAGTTCGCCGGCCGTGTCGGCATCGTCTGGATGCGACGAAAGCCTCTCGTAAACAGCCGCCGGCGATTTTGCCACCATGCCCGTCACTCCCATCGGATAAGCCAGCACGCTTACCGAATCGCCCACATGCGGCAGCGTCGGGGACAAGGTCAAGGGGACAAGCTTCCTGGTAAAGGCGCTGGCTTCGAAGCGCAGCAGGGCCAGATCGCCACGGCTGGCGACGACGGTTGTCTCCAGGTTTACCGGAAGCGGCGAGCCGGGGAAATATGCCACCAGCTTTTCCAGCACTGGCGATCCGCCGCGACGCAATGCCACAGCGACTTCGCGGTCGCCGTACCAGGGCTCGGCCACATGACGATTAGTAGCCAACAGGCCCGGAGCGACTACAAACCCCGTTCCCGCCACGCGAGCGCGAATAGCTTGCGCGCGGCCGGAGACGTGATAAATCCCATAAATGTAAGCCACCGAATCCCGCGCCTCGTCCACCACCGAAGCGGAAACCGATTGCTGCCGTTCCAGATCCGCCACCTGCCGCGAGAGCTGGTGAACCTGCTGCTCCAGATCGGCGGTCTCCGGCGGAGCGTAGTACTGCACCATGATGCCGGCGCCCACCAATGCGAGCACTCCCAGCAGCCCCTGCGCAAATCGCTGCCAGGTCTCAACAACTTCGCTTTCTTGATCGGAATTGAACATGCGCCGCCGAGCCCGGCAAGGAGGGAGATTTCCGGGTAGCCACTATCCTGACGCATTCGGACAAGGGCGTGTAGGGTACTGAAGTCGCGTGGGAATGGGGCTAAGGTAACAACCCCTTCTGTAGAGGCGTCTAGCCGCGTCTCGGCGGTGCCTCGCTGCCGGAGACGGGCAAGCCGCGTCTCTACCTACGGGTCGATTCCTAGGCGCTTAGCCATTTCTTCGTAGAGGAAACCGCCGTCTGGACTGTAGGGCTGGATCCATTCTCCATCAATCACGAACTGCGGGACGGCACGCTTGCCGGTGCGTTTCACGACCTCGTCGGCAGCTCCGGGAGTGGTCTCGATGTTGATATCGGTGTACGGCAGCTTGTGCTGGTCGAGAAAACGCTTGGCCTCGCGGCAATCTGGACACGAGGGCGTCGAGTAAACGGTAATTTCCATGAGGTAGGCTTCTTCGAGTTTCGATATTTGAGTGCTTGATGTCAACGCCAGGTGTCAATGCGAGGCGTCAAACCCGCTCCAGTTCGTGCAAGGTCCGTTCGTTCTTGACGTTGCCTGTGTTCAGCGTGGTGGCGGGTTCAAAGAGCAGAATCCAGCATTCTTCGTCCGCCACTGGACGGTGTTCCACTCCGCGCGGCACCACGATGAACTCGCCATTTTCGATCCATTCATGGTGGTCGCGAAACTCCATGCGGAAGCGGCCTTTGACCACCAGGAACATCTCGTCTTCATTCTCGTGATGATGAAACACAAACTCGCCTTTCAGCTTATCCAGCTTCACATATTGGCCATTGAGTTCGGCGGCTATGTAGGGCTTCCAGTATTCGGCGATCTTGTCAAACTTTTCGGCGATGTTGATCTTGGACATGGAATCCTCGATGTTTGAATTTAGGCCGGGAAATGCAATTCGCAGGCCAGATGATATTCACATAATGAAACGAAAGTCATCCCGCAGTAATAGGGAAACAGCCGTATGGCTCAACACTGTAAGAGTGGCCATGCTTACCATGCGAGGTATTCATGCCGAAGTCAATCATGATCGTCGACGACAGCGAAATGATCCGCCGCAACTTGCGGCAGCTACTTAGCAATAGCGGCGATTGGACTATCTGTGCCGAAGCCGTGGACGGCCTCGACGCCGTGCAAAAGGCTCGACACTTTCACCCTGACTTTATCGTGCTCGACTTTTACATGCCAAACATGGATGGCATTGAGGCGGCGCGGGAGATGAAGCACCTGATTCCGACAACCTCCATTGTGATGCTGACCGCATTCAAGGACCGAGTTCTTGAGGAGCAAGCCTATAAAGCTGGGGTCAGCTGGATTCTCCCGAAATCAGACACATCCAAGCTCCTCGATTTTGCCCGTATCTTGCTCCGGCCAGACGTTCCTCACGTGCAAGGGCATGCTTAGTCATGCTTAGTATCGATGTCGCATCTGGCCCGCGGAACGCAGGAAAGCCCAGCCGCCAGCTTGCGCTGACGGCTGAATGCTGGCTGGGGCTAGTCGTTCTCTAGAAACCCGCGGTTGCGTTTGGGTGTCCGCCGCGCAAGACAGTCCGCACGCCGCGTTGTGTATTCACGCGAGTGGTTGTTGTCCAGTCTACTTCATCGGTACTGATCACGCCGCTGCCGCCGCTGGCCAGTTCGTAGCTGATGCGACCATCCTGATAGGTGTAATTGCCCACCTCCAGAAGCATGCCCGACTTCAGCACAAACACCGGCACTCCCGGCGCGGCGCTGCGGGCTGTGCCCTTCGTGACGTAGCTGGCGTAGATGACCTGTGGAGTTTCCTCCGCCATCGGCTGCTCACTGGGCGTGACTTTTACCCTGCGCACTGCCAGTTGAGGAATTGCACCGTCCCCTTGCTGAACGCTGGCACCCTGGTACGAAGCGCCCTGGTACGAAGCTCCCTGATACGAGCCCTGATAATAGGAGTCGTTCTGCACCGGCGGACGCCCGAAGAAATGCCAATCCGGCCCGTTGGTCGCCGAGACCTGCGGGATCTGAACGTCATCCATCAGGCGCAGCTCAAGCATGCTCTCGCCCTTGAGCGTGGGACGCGGACCGCGCGCCGGCAGCATGATGATCTTCCACGGCCACAACGGTGGAACCATCCATTCGACGATGTCGCGCCGGGCGTGACCTTTGCCGCGGATGTCACCGTCTTTATCGACTTTGTAGCCGCGGGTTGCGATGACCTTCGCGTCGAGCGGCATGTCGCCATTCGGAAGTCCGATGCGATCGAACACCAGCTTCATGTTGCCCTTGCCCCAGAAATGGCCGGGGTCCTGGGCCGACTCGAGATGGCCAACCAGGTAGCTGCCGCGCGGAAATGTCTGCTGGCCGAATTCCGTCACCGAGTGCAGATGACAGAGCACGGGATCACCGACCGCAACGGTCGCGGAAGAAAAGTTCGGTTCGTTCATGGTGCACTTCAGAAGGGTGCCGGCGGGCAGGACGGTCTCCCGCGCACTGGCACTCACGGTTAGGCTTAAAACGGTTAGGCTTAGAACGGCTAACGCTAGAAGGGACACTGCTAGAACTGAATACGAGCTGGACTTCATGACGCACCTCGGTCTCACGCCCCAGGAATTTTGCTTCCAAGCTACCGCGTTGAGCCAGCCCCGATTGATGGAGTAAACCACAATCGCGTCCCCGAGGTCAATCGAACTTTGTGGATCAGACTGTGTCCTTTTTGCAACATGGGGCAGGATTACAGCACTACTGCGGTAATGGCCGGTCCATCTCCATCAGCCAGCAATCCTCCATCTTCCCCTCGTGAAGCTCGTTGCCGGGGAGCAACTTCACCTTGCGGAAGCCACATTTCTTGTAGCAGCATATGGCGCGCGGGTTCCTGGCTTGCGGATCAATCACGATTTTCCGCGCCATTTTATTACGGAACAAGTACTCCACCATGAGCTTCACCGCGCGTGTGCCCAGGCCGTGGTTCCAATGCTCCGGTTCTCCAATAAATTGGTCGAACGAATAGAGACCGCTGGTGTTTTCGCTCGCATCGAGCCCATATTCGGCTTTGCTCTCGTCGCGGACCGGATAGTACTGCATGTACCCCACTGGGTTGTCCTGACGAATCAGCAGGCATGGAGTCACGCCATCCGCCGCGAGTATTCGGGGAGAATACTTTTGGATTGCGCCCGCAAGAGAGAGCGGACGGTCGCGGCCATCGTAGAACTCGAGTACGCGGGGATCGGAGAGCCAACGAGCCATGCATTCGTAGTTTGGAAGCTCGTCCCGCATTGGGCGGATGGCGAGATCGCGGTCGCGAATTAGTTCATCCATGGATATTCGTCGCAACTTTCGAGATGCTATTACGATTTTGATGGAAGAATAAGCCGCGCGGCATTCCTGAGAAGCTGCTGAAGTGACCTGGATGTTAGTTTCGACGCCCAAGAAATCCTGCCGAGCTTCGCTCGGCTTGGACGGGCGAGGGCGCCCGTCCCCGAACAGGCAGGAGCAAAACAAAAGCCGCCAGCTTTCGCTGACGGCTGATGGCTGATGGCTTAGCTTTCGTAGAGCAGGACGCCTTCGGCCTTCTCTGCGTCCACGGGCCGGTAGTACAGCTTGTTCGACTCGAGGAAGACCTCGATGAACGCTGGTCTTGTGGTGATTGTGCCTTGGATCAGAGCCTCCGACAGCGGATCTTCGATGTACTTCTGCAGGGCGCGACGTAGCGGACGCGCTCCGTAGCTGCGGTCGGTTAGGGTCTGGTTCAGAATCCACTTCTTCGCCTCGTCGGCCACGGATACTGTGATCGAACGCTGCGCCAGATTCTGGTTCAACTGGCTGACCATGAGTTCGAGAATCTGGATCAGGTCGTTTTCGCTGAGCGCCATGAACAGGATGATTTCGTCCACGCGGTTCAGGAACTCTGGATTGAAGGTGCGCTTGACTTCGCTCTTCACCAGGTCCTCGACCTTCTCGGAAACCATCTCGTCTTTCGACGACTGGAAGCCAAGGCCCTCGCGCTTCATCAGGTGCCGCGCGCCGATGTTCGACGTCATGATGATGATGGTGTTCTTGAAGTCGACCGTGTTGCCCAGACCGTCGGTTAGTTGGCCGTCTTCAAAGACCTGCAGCAGGATGTTGAAGACGTCGGGGTGGGCCTTCTCGATTTCGTCGAGCAGAACGACAGAATATGGCGCTCGTTTGACACGTTCTGTCAGCTGGCCACCCTCTTCGTAGCCCACGTATCCTGGAGGCGAGCCGATCAGCTTCGAGACGGAGTGCTTCTCCATGAACTCCGACATATCGAACCGGACCAGAGCTTTGTCGCTGCCGAACATGAAGTGGGCCAGGGTGCGCGCTACTTCGGTTTTGCCTACGCCGGTCGGGCCCAGGAACAGGAATGAGCCGATTGGACGATTCGGGCTCTTCAATCCGGCGCGCGAGCGGCGGATTGCTCTGGCCAGGGCGCTGATCGCTTTTTCCTGCGAGATGATGCGCTTGTGCAACTCTTCTTCAATGCGCAGGAGCTTTTGCGTTTCTTCTTCTTTGATCGAGGTGATGGGTACGCCGGTCCAGCGGCTTACCACGTCCTCGATGTCCTCCCGACCGACTACGCCGGTGGAGGATTCATCGAGGTGGTATTTTTCGCGAAGGGCGCGCAGGTTCTCACGCTCCTTGCGTTCTTCGTCCGAGTAGAAGCGCGCCTTCTCGAACTCGTGGTTCGCGATGGCGTTCTCCATTCTGTGGACGATGAACTTGATTCGCTTCTGGACTTCCGTCAACTCTTCCGGCAGCGTGGTTTGGCGCAGTTTTACGCGCGCCCCCGCTTCGTCGATCAGGTCGATGGCTTTGTCCGGCAGAAAGCGATCGGGAATATAGCGGTTCGAATGCGATACCGAAAAATTGATGGCGTCGTCGGTGTAGGTGACCGCGTGAAATTTTTCGTAGCGTTCTTTGATGCCGAACAGAATTTTTATGGCGTCGGTCTCGTTTGGCGGCGGAACTTTCACGGCCTGGAATCGGCGTTCCAGCGAACGATCTTTCTCGATTGACTTGCGGTATTCAGCGGGCGTAGTTGCGCCGATGCACTGAATCTCGCCGCGCGATAGCGCTGGCTTCAGGATGTTAGCGGCGTCGAGCGACCCTTCCGCCGATCCCGCGCCCACCAGGGTGTGCAGTTCGTCGATGAAGATGATGGAATTCTGCGACTCCATCAGTTCTTTCATGATGGTTTTGAGCCGCTCTTCAAATTGTCCGCGATACTTGGTGCCGGCTACGATCAGGGAAAGATCAAGCGCCAGAATGCGTTTGTCGGCGAGGAACGACGGAACCTCGCCGTCCGCTATGCGCTGGGCGAGTCCCTCTACGATTGCGGTTTTGCCTACGCCGGGCTCCCCGATGAGTACGGGATTATTCTTGGTGCGGCGACAAAGGATCTGAACCACTCGTTCTACTTCGCCGTCGCGGCCGACCAGCGGATCGAGTTGGTTATCCATCGCGGACTGGGTCAGGTCGCGGGAAAACTCACTCAATAAGGAAGACTCGCGCTGTCCGCGTTGCGGCGTTGCTTTTTCCTGGCTGGTGCGGGCCAGTTCTTCGCGGATGGTCGAAAGGCGCAATCCCCGCTCGTGCAGTATCTCAGCCGCAAAGCATTTTTCTTCGCGCAACAAGCCCAGCAGCAAGTGCTCGGTTCCAATGTGTTTGTGCGAAAGGCGCTCGGCTTCTTCCGCGGCATACGCCAGCACGCGCTTGCACTCGTTGCTCAAGGGAAGATCGACCGAGGTGGAAACTTTTTCGCGGATCGTGGTGTGACCCTCGATCTGTTTCCGAATCGATTCCACCGACGCATGCGAGCGGAGAAAACGATTGGTCAGGGCCTTGTCTTCGCGCAGCAGTCCGAGCAGCAGGTGTTCAGTCTCAATGTAAGGAGATCCAAACTGGCTGGCTTCATAGCGCGCAAAGAAAATAACGCGCCTGGCTTTTTCTGTATAGCGTTCGAACATAACCCAATTCCCCCCGAGTTCACGCGGAAAACCCCGGTCTCCGCCAAACTCATGACCGTATCACATCAATTATGTATTTGTATCGCCTGTTCACCCAAGCGATACTTGCCTTCTAGTAAACCGCAGCATTTGCTTTCGAGTGTCTAACGATCTTTTCACTTCCTCAACTCTGTTTCCGTTTCTGTCTTTTTCCGTCTTTCATCACGCCGGAAGCGACTCGGGCGCGACTTCCTCCATTGTGCCCTGATTCAACCTTAAAACCCTATGGCACCGTCGTGCAAATGCCAGGTTGTGGGTGGCAATCAAAGAGGTCAACTGGTGCTCCCGGTGCAATCGAGAGACCAATTCAAAGACCAACTCCCCGGTGCGACCATCGAGGTCGCCGGTAGGCTCATCGGCCAGCAGCACTTGCGGTTGGGTGATGAGGGCGCGCGCCAAAGCCAGGCGTTGCTGCTCGCCGCCGGAAAGTTCTCCCGAACGATGATGCCCGCGCTGTTCCAGTCCCACTTCGCGCAACCACCGCGAAGCCTCTTGCGCTGCGGTAGATAGGGCTTGCCCGCGCGTCAGCAGGGGCATGGCAACATTCTCCAGGGCGGTGAACTCAGGCAGCAGGTAATGGAATTGCCACACATAGCCGATCTCGCGGTTGCGAAAATCGGCGGCGGCGTCCTCGGAAAGCGAGTTTACGTGGAATTTCGCGCAGTAAACGGCGCCCGAAGAAGGACGATCAAGCGCGGCCAGGATGTGCAACAAGGTGCTCTTTCCGGCACCCGACTGCCCAACGATCGCCAGCATCGTTCCCTTTTGGACCTGGAAAGACAGATTCTCAAAGAGCACCAACTCGTCTTCGCCTGAGCGAAAGACCTTACTTAACCCTTCGACCCTCAATAGAGGGTCTTGAGTTATTGGATGCAAAGTTCCCCTCCTAAGTATCAAAGCCGCCTTCAGCCGCAACCTGAGAAGACGGGTCTTTGATCCATTAGAGCATGATCGATCCATCGGAGTCTGATCCGTCAGACCACGATCCGTCAGACCATGAGAAGAGCTGCCCGTCCCCGCGATTCCCTTTGCGGGAACGTGCTATGCAAAACTGTATACCTTCAGAAAACAATTGCAATGTGACTGCGGTCACAGCGAGGAGTAGTGTGATAGCGGGGCTTCCCCCCGCCGCCGCACGTGGGGAGAGACCCGTCTACACAATTGGCCTACTCGTAGCGCAGCGCCTCTGCCGGCAAAATCCGCGCGGCTGACCATGACGGATAAATCGTTGCGACAAACGAGATCCCGATGGATACCAGCGCTACGATCACGCCATCGATGGGACGCGCCGCGAAGGGCACGTAGTCTATCGAATAGACTTCGGGTGATAGCGAAATGAAGTGGTAGTGTCCCCCGGCCCATGAGATTGCGTAGCCGAGCACGAGGCCGATGGCCGTCCCAATCACTCCGATCAGCACGCCCTGCGCGATGAAGACGCGGCGGATCTGCTTTTTCTTGGTTCCGAGCGACATCAGGACGGCTATGTCTTTCGTTTTCTCCATGACCATCATGATCAGCGAGATCAGGATGTTGAGCGCGGCCACGAACACGATCAGGCCGATAGTAATGAACGTCACTACGCGTTCCAGTCGCAGCGCTCGGAACAAAGGTTTGTTTTGTTCCATCCAACTGGTGGCCATGAAGCCGTGGCTTCCTGAAAAAAGATCGGCGGCTTGTTCGAGCGAGCGCGCGACTTCGCGGGCCAGGTAAATGTCGTCGAGCTTGAATTGGATGACCGAGATCACGTCTCCCAGCCCGAATAACTGCTGCGCATCAGAAAGCCGTATGAATGCCCACGAGGAATCGTAGTCGAAGAATCCGGAGTTAAAGATTCCGGCGACGCGAAAGCGAATGTACTTCGGCACCATGCCAAACGGAGTCAGCTCGCCTTGCGGAGAAGTTACCAGGACAACCGATCCAACGGTCGCGCCAAGTTCCTCGGCCATGTCCTTGCCAAGAATAATCGGAGGCATAGCCGCGACGCGCTGCTGCACGCTGGTCAGGTCGTCGGGAGACTGTTCTTGTGTAGGGCGGACACTCCCTTCGGCTCCGCTCAGGGCAGGCTTGTCCGGCGCCTTTGTCTTTGAATTTGCTCGTGAATTTGCATTTGAATCCGCTTGTGAATTTGCATTTGAGTTTGCTTGTGAATCCGTCCCGACTGGGTGTTCCTCCAGCGCCGCCGCCGATCCCAGGGTCACCGAGTTCAGCAGATCGCTGACCTTGCGCTCATACTGCGGCAGCATCCCTTTCAGCACCGCTCCGCGCGCCCGCGGACCACGCGAAATCAGCACCTGCTCGTAAATCGCCGGTGCGGCCGCCACGACATGCGGCTGCTTTGACAACTTCTCAAGCAGCGGACGCCAATCGCGTATGCCATCGCTCTCCACCCGCAACAGACTAATGTGCGCAGTCGAACCCAGCAGTCGCGCCTGCAAGTCCTGGCGAAAGCCGTTATTGATGGCCAGCGCGACGATCAGCGACGCTACGCCCGCCGCTACTCCCAGGATGGATATACCCGTGATAACGCCGATGAATGCCTGGCGGCGTTTGGCGCGAAGATAGCGGGTTGCGATGAAGAGTTCGAAGCGCATGAGGAGCAGCTGTCAGCTCTCAGCTGTCGGCCAAACCGGATTATAGCTGGCGTTCGCCCAACACCCGCGGCATAAGCGCGGGCACCGATCCGCGATAGGCGCGGTAAGCTTCTCCAAATCTCTTCTCCAACTCCGCATCTTCCATCCGGATCATTACCGTTCCCGTGACCATCGCGAACACCGTCAGACCCCAGCACACCACGAGCCCGGTCCCGACGCTCCAGGCCAGCATCTCGCAGAGATGCGCCAGGTACACCGGGTGCCGCACTCGCGAGCGAATGCCATCGGTCACAAGCCGCTGCTCGCGGTTTGCGCCGTGGACTTCGGGCAGCCCGCCGAGTTGCTTGGCACTGAAATTTCTCGCGGATTGCGAATAGACATACAGCCCGCAGATGAACATCGAAGCCGCCACACCCCAAGTCCAGTCCGCTCTATACAGCAGGGCGCCTCGCCCCGGCCGAGTGATCAGCGCGACAATGACCCACATCGTCATCCACGCGGGCAACAGCACGATATATGGCGAGCGTTGATATGAAAGATGCCGCGCGCGCCACCGCTCGGCAAACGGATGAATCATCAGCCAGAAGGCGGGGATGGTCGAATACACAACGCAGGCCAGCCATCCGACGAGTTGTAGCCAATGCCGCACGTGAGTTGTCGCACCAGAATCTTAGCAGCGCGACATTGAGGTTCGAGGCAGGGAGCAAAAAGCACACCTCTGGCGCTAAAGCGCGGACACATGTCAACGACTCAACGGCACGACTGAAGTCGTGCCCTTCCCGTTCGTTGAGAAATTAGAGCTAGTGCTGGGCCCCCGGCGTGGTCACTGGCAACTGGGTACTGGCAACTGCTTCCTGTTATTCTTCTTCCTCATGTCCCCCATCCTGACCAGTATGCTGCTGGGGTTGACCGCGGCGGGCGCCAACGTGTTCGGCGGCGCCATCATCGTCCAGAGGCATTGGGAACGCTCCTACCTGCGCTATTTCGTCGCGTTGGGCGCGGGTTTTATGCTGGCGACGGCGCTGGTCGAGATGGTGCCGGAGAGCATCCAGCTACGTGGCCCGTATGCCGGATTTCTCATCCTCGGCGGCTACCTGCTCGTCCATTTCTTCGAGCACACCGTCACTCCGCATTTCCACTTTGGAGAAGAAACTCACGCTGACGAGTTCGTACATGCTCATAAGGGATATTCGGTTCTGATCGGGTTACTCATCCACACATTTTTCGATGGCATCGCGATTGCCTCGGGATTCCTCGTTTCCCCGGCGCTTGGCTGGATCATCTTCATAGCGGTTTTTCTGCATAAGATTCCGGAAGGCTTCACCATCTCATCAGTAATGCTGGCGAGCGGACAAAGCCGCGCCTTCGCCTGGGGAGCGTCCATGCTGCTGGGTGTAGCCACCGTGGCCGGAGTGATGACAATGGCAATCTTCCGCCACGAGGTAAGCTTCGGGCTACCGCTGTCGGCGGGCGTTACGATCTATGTGGCTGCTTCGGATCTGATTCCGGAAGTGAATAAAGAACCCGGCGTGCGGATGGCGTTACTCGTTTTCGTTGGAGCGGCGTGTATGTTTTTGCTGGATCGGGTGTTTCGATAGTGGTCTAGTGTGATCTCCACAATATTGCGACTAAGAGAACAGAAGCCGATGCTAGGAGAAGCCAGAAAGCACATTGGCTGAACCGCGGCAAGTAGCTATCAGGGAAGAGTTCCTCGTACATGGCGTCGATTTCATCGGAGCCACGCCTCCACCAGACTAGCTTGTCCCTTGAACGTTCCGCTTTGGTCAGGCGAATTCTCATGACGAGATTAATGCAAATGCTCGAGATCGCCAGCAACACGAGAATGGAGAACACCACTGGGAACATTTTAATATCCCGCCTTCTGCGAGTGCGATCCGCTTTGCGGACGCTGACCCAATTCATGTGCATTGGGGTTATCCGCTGTGCCTTATATGCATAACATCGCCGTCCTGCACAATGTAGTCCTTGCCTTCTAACCTCAAGGTGCCCTTAGCGCGGGCATTTGCTTCGGAACCCGCCTCCAGCAGTTGATCCCAACGAATCGTTTCCGCCCGGATAAAATGCTTTTCCAGATCGGAGTGGATCGCCCCGGCGCCATTTTGCGCCCGCGTATTCAGCGGTATTGTCCAGGCGCGGCATTCGTCTTCGCCCGCGGTGAAAAATGAGATCAAGCCCAGCAGGTGATAGCTGTTGCGGATCAGCCGCGAGAGGCCGCTTTCGGTCAGTCCATAGCTGCCTAGAAACTCTGCCGCGTCTTCGTCGCTCATCTCCGCTAGTTCGGCTTCGACTTTGCCACAGATCGCGCTTGCTCCAGCATTCGGACGCGCGGCGACCTCGGTCAAGTTGTATTTTGCGACCGCCGCATCGAGATCTTTGCCGAGTTGCGTACTCTCGCCGATGTTGAGCACGTAGAGCATCGGCTTCTCGCTTAGAAACATGAAGCCGCGGATACGCTTCTTGTCCTCGGACGACATTTCCATTTCCCGCAGCGGTTTGTCGGCTTCGATCTGAGCTTTAGCTTTGATCAGCAGCTCGTTTTCTTTTTCCAGTTCGGGCGTCTTCATCTTCTTCAAATCCTTTTCGAGACGCTCCAGCCGCTTTTCGATCTGTCCGAGATCGCTGACCATCAGATCGAACTCGACGTTCTTGATGTCGCGCAGCGGATCGATCGGTCCGACGTGTGGAATCGCGTCGTTTTCAAACGCCCGGAGAACATGAATGAGCGCGTCCACCTGGCGCAGATGGCCGATGTAGGCAGTCTCTTTCAGCGCGTCCTGACCGATGGCGCCGACGTCCACGTACTCGACCGAGGCGTGCGTCAGTTTCTTTGGATGGTAGAGCGCGGCCAATTTGTCGAGGCGCTCGTCGGGCACTTTCGCGATGCCGATGTGCGCCTCGCGCGGGTTCGAATATGCCTGGTCAGAAAGATTCACTTTGGTCAGAATGCGAAATAGAGATGTCTTGCCGACTTGCGGCAAGCCTATGATGCCGGATTTCATGGGAGGTCAGCTCTCAGCTATCAGTTGTCAGCTATCGGTTCAGTCAAAAGAATAAATCATTGTGGCCGGTACGCGTACGCTCCACCGGCGCGTCAACGGGGCGCCTGCGCGGTCGTGTACAGCGCTACCAATCCCAGCAAGAGCACCGCTTCTTCGAACTTTTCCGACCACACGTGCAGACGGTCGAACTCGCGGCGCAACGGGTCGTCCAGGGACAGGTTATCGATCACACCCACCTCAGCGCGAATGGCGTGAATTTTCGGGGAAATCGCAAACTGCGAAATCACGGTTAACAGCAGCATCAGCGCGATCAGAAGGTGCCGCGCCGCCAGGGGCCGTGCACTGCCGGTGGCCATCCGGTTGCAGAGCATGGACGAGATCAGAAAGACGATTCCAGAAACAATAGCCATGTAGTGCAGCAAATCGAGCGAGCGTCCCACGATCGATCCGGCCATGTGGCGGGTGGGGAGAAGTCCGGGCGAAAATACGGTGGGCGCTTCGACGAACGCGAAAAAGATCAGGCCGCCCAGCCAGACCACGAGCGATAACAACATAAGGAACCGGAGAAATGACATGAGCGGGATTATAGTGGCGGACTCACGCTCTTCATAAATTGTCATCCCGAGCCGACGGAGGAATCCGCATCTTGCGAGGCTACAGAGTTTCGAAAGGGCGAAAAGAGTTATCCACAGCCTGAACCAGCGCTGTCACTTACTCCCGTTCGCTCAACTATTTACTCTCATCATTCTTCATTCGTCCCGAGGGAATTATTTAAATGCAGCGTTCGATGACGGCGGCCGACGTTAGTTTCGTGTCGTTGCAGACGGCAATATTCTGCGTGCAATGTGAACTGCTCAGCGATAACAACACGCCGCGGTGTCTGGCCTGCGGCAGTGGCGCGGTGCTGAGTCTTTCGCGCGTGCTCGGCGGATCGCTGCGCGGTCAGCAGACTGCGCATCTCATCGCGGACGCGGAACTGGACCGGCTGGTGCGGTCGCTACTCTATACGGTTCCGCAAGTTGCGGAAACCGGCGAAAATCGGGACGAATACCGGATCGAGGAGAATCAGAGTGCGCCTCCCGCGGCATCCAACTTCTCTACTCGCCACCGCATGCGGCCTCGCCATCATGGATCTGTCTCCGTGCCGCATCCCATGGTCCATACTGCTGAGATCAATGCCGGAGAGATTGATCTCGAGCCGGGCATCAGCATTATCGCGGAGAAAGCGCAGGTACTCACCGGCGCTACCGGGGCTGCTATCGCGCTGCGACGGGGCAGCGAAATTGTCTGCCGGGCCCGTACGGGACGCACCGCTCCCGATATTGGGGTCCGCCTGCAAACCGATAGCGGGCTTTCGGCCGAATGCGTGCGCACGGGTGAAGTGCTGCTGTGCCATGACGCCGAATCGAATCCGCGCGTGGATTGGGCGAGTTGCCGACGGATGGGCGTGCGCTCGATCCTGGTCGCTCCGCTGCGGCATTTCCGGCGGACGCTGGGAGTTTTTGAGGTGCTTTCGTCGACGCCCCATGCCTTCGATAACAACGATGTCGCCACTATGCAGTTTCTGTCTGGGATGATGGTGGCTACGATCTCGCGGCTTTCTAGTTTGCAGCCGGCGGGGCCCGTGGCCTCGGGCGAGTGACGCGGCTGTGAGAAGCGGCCGAGCTGCTCGGCTGAACGGGCGAGAGGCCCGCCCCACCCGAACGAGTTTCCACAGAAACAAAACCTAAACCGGTACCGGCACGCTCTCCACGATCTCCCGCAGCACTTGTTCGGCTTGCTCGGATTTTTTCAGAGTGGAAGCGTAGAGCGAACTTACTACTACGCGGTGGGCGAAGACGGAGACGACCAGCGGCTTGAAATCTTCGGGCGTGCAGTAATCGCGGCCTTCGAGGAAGGCCATGGCTTGGGCGGCGCGGTATAGCATCTGCGAGCCTCGGGGAGATACTCCGAGCGACAGATACTCGGACTCGCGCGTCTTACTAACTATGCTGAGCATGTAGGTGATGAGCGACTCGTCCACGTGGACCTGGGCCACGGCTTGCTGAATCTCGACTACGTCGGCGGCATTGAGCGCCGGGCGCAGGTTTTCGAGTTGGGCGGAGCCGGCTTCGGCGCGCAGGATCTCGCGCTCGGCGTTGCCCTCGGGATATCCCATGCGAACCCGCATCAGAAAACGATCGAGCTGCGACTCGGGCAAGGGATAAGTGCCATGATGCTCGATGGGATTCTGCGTAGCAAGGACCAGAAACGGCTGCGGCAGCGGATAAGAATGCGCGTCGATGGTGACCTGACCCTCATTCATGGCTTCGAGCAGGGCGGATTGCGTCTTCGGAGTCGTGCGGTTGATTTCGTCGGCTAACAGGACGTTGGCGAAGACCGGTCCACGCTTGAATTCGAATTTCTGCTCGATAGCGGAATAGATCGAGATGCCGAGCACATCGGACGGCAACATATCGCTGGTGAACTGGATGCGCTGGAAACTGCAGTCGATGGCGCGCGCTAGCGCCTGGCCTAGGGTGGTCTTGCCTACTCCGGGGACACCTTCGATCAGCAGGTGGCCTTTGGCGAAAATGGAAACCAGGGCGAGGCGGAGGACATCGTCTTTGCCGCGGATGACGCGGCGCAGACTGGTTTCGAGCGCCCCGGCGCGGCGCGCCGTTGCCACCGGAGTTTCAGGAGCCATCAGGGGCGATTCTACTATCGGGGTTGCGGCGTGGGCAGTTACCGATGTCACAGAGAAGTTCTCAGTTCCCGGTTCTCAGTTCTCAGTAAAACTGAACATTCTAGATGGTTGCGGGTCACAGAATTTTCGCCTCAGGAGTTCGATAATTCGACAATCGGAGTCCTGGAGGCACTATGGGCCGTTCCTATCGTGATCTAATTGCATGGCAGAAAGCTATGCACTTTGTCACCGAAATCTACGAAGTGACCCACCGATTTCCCAGTGAGGAACGTTACGGGATCACCAATCAATTGCGCCGAGCGTCCGTTTCGGTCCCAAGCAATATTGCAGAAGGACAGGCTCGTTTTTCGCAAAAAGAGTTTCATCACTTCCTGAGTCAGGCGCGGGGCTCTCTGGTCGAAATAGAGACCCAGCTTCTGATCGCCAGAAACCTGAAGTACCTCCAACCGGCGAAGGCGGACATCCTGCTGGCGGTCGCCGATGAACTCGGCAGAGTCCTCAATGGACTCATCGCTTCCATCAAGAGTCGCGCGGCCTAGGCCATGCAGGGTGTACTGAGAACTGAGAACCGGGAACTGAGAACTCACTGAAAAAATTCTGCGGGTCGTCCCGTCAACCGCTCGATTCTTTTCGCGGTCGGCGGATGCGTCGAGAACAGACTGCCGAAGCTCATCCCACCTAAGAACGGTTGAATGATGAAAAGATGCGCGGTGGATGGGCTTGCGATCAGCGGACGTTGTTTGGAATAAGCGTCGATTTTGGCCAAGGCGCTGGCTAGGGCATAGGGATTGCCGGTCCAGTGTGCTCCGGTGTCGTCGGCTCCGTATTCTCGGGAGCGGGAGACGGCCAGCTGGATCAACATGGCCGCGAACGGAGCGAGGAACATCATGGCGATGGCTGCGATGCCGCCGACTCCACGATCGTCGCGTTCACCGCGCACGCCGCCGAAAATCATGCCCCAGCGGGCCATCGAGGCAAGCCAGGTGATGGCACCGGCCAGAGTGGCGGCGATCGAACTGATAAGGATGTCACGATTGCGCACGTGGCCGAGTTCGTGGGCGATCACGCCTTCTAGTTCTTCGTCGTTGAGCAGTCCGAGGATGCCTTGAGTGACGGCGACTGACGCGTGGTTCGGATTGCGTCCGGTGGCAAAGGCGTTCGGCGAGTCGGTCGGGATGAGGTAGACCTTGGGCATCGGCAGGCCGACTTTTTGCGACAGGCGCTCGACGATGTTGTAAACGCGCGGCAAGTCCTCGCGGCTTACTGGCTGCGCGCGGTAGGTGGCGAGCGCGATCTTGTCGGAGAAAAAGTAAGCGACGAAGTTCATGACGGCGGCGAAGGCGAGCGCCAGCAGCATTCCGTTCTCGCCCCCGAAAGCGCGGCCAGCCAGCATGAGCAGCAGCGTCATGACGGTGAGCAGAAGAGTGGTTTTGAATACGTTGCCCATAATTATTGCCTCAATTTCTCTTAATGAATTAGATGCCGGGCGGCCAGCTTTGGGCTCTCGTGGGGTGACGGGGCTTTGCCCCGTCCTGGCGGGGCGGAGCCCCGCCACCACACAACTTTAGCCCTGACGCCTCAGTGCCCGCTCTAGCGTCTGGTCGAGGGCGGCTTTCGCCTTCTCGTAGTCTGCAGGAGTGATCTTGCCTAGCTTTCGCTCCACTTCGAGCTGGAACAGTTCTTCTTTCAGAGCTTCAAGGATCATCGACGATTTTGCCGCAGGAGCGCTGGGCGCTGCCGCGACTGGACGAAGCGCCGCGCTGTAGTCGCTCGATGCCGAGCCAATTCCCACCGCGGATGTTCCGGCCACGGCGGTTGCGGGTTGCCGCTTCGTGACGACCCATCCGCCGATGGCAAGCAGCACGGCGAATCCGCCAAGAATCCATAGCTGATACTTCTTCAACGGATCGGGGGCATCGATGGGGACGCCGAGGCCTCCGCCGGGACGATTGTCACTAGAACGATTGTCACTAGAACGACTGTCGCGTTCCTGCGACTGCTCCTGCTGGGCCGCGCCGGAGGCGGTATCTGCGGGCGATTCGTTGATGACGCCCGTTCCCTGCAGAGTGAATGCGAAGGGCTGGCCGGGCTTCGCCTGTTGCGCGACTTCCACGTTGCTGTCGCTCTGGCTGGGATCCTGCATGGATTGGAAGCTCGATGGATTCGCAGCCTTGAACTGTATGGTTTTGGGAAGGACGATGACCAGGTGCTGGGCGGGATAGAGGGGCTTGGGATCGATCTTGATCTCGCCGGAGTAAGGCAGAGTGAACTCCACCTGGAACTGCGTTTCTCCGGGACGGAGTGGAAAGTTGATGGCGTAGCGGTTCTTCTCCGACTGGGGCACGGCCTCGGCTCGGATCGGCTGGCCGTTCGGGGCGCGGGCCTGCAGTTGTTCAACCTTCGCGCCCGGAGGCAGATAGAACTCGAAGTTGTGATCGTTCGTCTGCGTCACCGCGGGCGATGAAGCGTTGTTGACGACGAACAAGCGAACGCCCTGCATGGTTCCGGCGTCGGCCTGGAAGCGAATGACGTCGGCGGTGAGGCTGAGGCCGGTGACCTTGGGGGCCACGTCATAGACGTTCAGGTCGGCCGTGTTGACGCCTGGAGGCGCCATTTGATGGTAGGTAATTCCCTGATGGACGGCGCGGATCAGGTGGGGTCCACCGCCGCCGGTGAGTTTGAAGCTGAATTTTCCGTTGCTGTCGGCTTTGGTGTTGGCGGCCACTTCCATGCCGTTAGTGAGGTTGATGAGGATGACTTCATCGCCGACGGCGGGCTTGTTGGTGGTACCGTTGGTTACGGTGCCGGAGAGGGTCTGGGCGGCGGCATGGGCGAGGGCTAACGAAAAGATTGCGGCCAGCAAGGCGGACTGTGCGAGTTTGGTCAAAACAACTCCTTATGGATTAGTAAGCTGATAGAACTCAGCCAAACAAGATGCCCCCGGCACCATCCCCCAGATTTGCACCAGAGGGATTCAGTTGGATAGAGTTGGCCAATGCGGGCACGCGCTGATCTACAAATACAATGCTTTCTTTGGCAATGCCTATTGCCTCAGCGGCTTCGCTCCAGGTAAACGATGCCACGCCCGCATGGACCGCGCGGTTGCGCTTGTGCGCAAGCGTGTCCCTCCATTTTTCGTACAATACGCTGCCCACAAATTGCTTGTACGATACGCCGTTCCGCTCGGAATAGACTTTGGTGTGAGACTCCAACTTCTTAAGCCGCGCCGTTGCACCTTCGTACTCCCGATCATTTTCGAGTAAGCTCCACGCGTCAGGGGCACTAGACCCTAGCGCAACTCGCAGACTGTGGAGCAAATGCAGCACATGGACCTCAACTGCGGTTGCCGCGTGAACAATGGCCAACTTGAAGTCTCGTTCCATCTGCAAACATCGGATTGCCTGCATGATGAGGTCATAGCTCAACGGCATTTCATATTCGAGCTGAAGAAGCTTTGCCAGCGTTTCGAGGGCAGGTCCCACAACTTCGGTCCTCGGTCCGAGGCGATCAAAACTGTTGGGTCGGAGAATGTTCGCACCTCCGTGGCCGAGTTGGTGGAGGAATGTTCTTCCAGCCGACAGACTAGCAAAGAGCTGCGTAGCCGTCAGACCCTTTTCTTCTGGTGTTAGCGCGCTAGAATGGCACGCGGCAAAATAGAAGTTACGCTCCCCCGAAACGCGCGCCACGCGATAGTCCTCCGCAAATAAGCGGTATTTGTCTAAGAAGGGATTTAGGATGCCTGTTGCCCGCTGGAGCAAGTCCTCGTCTTTGCGGCCCAGGACACCGAGGTCCTCCTCTAGGAACGTGATCTGGACTTCGGAATAGTATTTTGTCTCGGCGAAGCCGCCATTCTTCCCGGAATCGATGTTCAGGGTCGCCTTTTGAGTACCATTCGTCAGCTGCGAGGTAAGGAGGTAGCCATATCCCTGTCTCGGTCGTTCGAAGTCGCGCGCCTTGTTTCTCAGATCATTGAAAGATGTCGGCCCGACGATAGGCGTATTCCGGAAGAACGCGCGCGATCCTTCCCGTAATGTGGACTGAACAACTGCAATCCCCCTAACTAGGTCCAACACGGTGTAGCAACCATTCGGGAGTGCGAGGGGGAATGGGATGTCCAAGATTACGGTTATGAACCCGGGCCCGGTCGGAGCGGCGGGCGGCTGCCGCAAAGTGTTCATGTGCGCCGGGAATCTCCCATCTCAGGAATTGTAGTCGACGCACTTACACCGCTTGCCCCGCTGCCTGTTCCAGTCGTGCAATCTCTGCCATGATCGCAGCCGCTTCCTCTTCGAGCGAGGCGCGCATCAATCTATTTCGGCGCGCCGATCGCCTGTTCTATCGCCAGACGAATAAATCGCTGATAGGGCAGGCCCGCGCGCGCGGCACGCTTGCGAACCGCGTCGTAGAGTTCCTCGGACAAACGTAGATTGATAGATTTGTCTTTGCGCTTGATCTCAAAACGCACTAACCGCGCCCCGGAAAGATCGTATTGCGACAGGTCGGCTCGGTCAACAAATGCTGCCGCCGCGCGGTCGCTCTTAAAGGCCGGGATTTTTTTCTTCGAAGGCATCGATCTCCTTTTTGTGCATGTAGCGGGCGCTTATCGGCCGGATCAAGAGTTCCTCGCCTTTGCTTCGAAGGGTGAAAATGATGAATACTCCGCGGCCTTTGCCGGTACGGCCGATGGCGCGAAATCGATTCTCCCGCTGCGAATGGACCTCGTCGGGGAGAATGGCCAGCGGGCGCGCGAAAAGACCCTCGATAACGGCGACGGAAAGGCCATGCTTTTCGCATTTTGCGCGGTTGCCACGGTCCCAGTCGAAACCATTCGCCTCCAAGGTCATTGTAGCAGATCAGGTATGCAATTGTATAGACAAAGGTCTTAGGCCGGATATGAAGCCGCCTGCTCCAGTCGCGCGATCTCCGCCATGATTGCGGCCGCTTCTTCTTCGAGCGAAGCGCGCATGGATTGATAATCCGCGTCCGGCACTTTGCCGGCCTTGTATTCGAAATTCAGATCGCGCAGGTTTTCGTAGACCGCTTCCTTGCGCTCGCGGAGATAGCCGAGACGCGTCTTTTCTTCTCCGGCGTAAACTTCGCCGGGGAAGAAGAAGACGTAGTAGAGTGCGGCGGCGGTGAAGACGGTGCAGATGAAAAGTGTCATCGGGAGCTGCCTCCCTCAGGGGCTAACGCCCATGATCTTCTGGCAACGTTACGGCCCCGATGAAGCCGGGCCCTTTCAAAGCTCCCATTGCTGAAACCCATTACAGATCGCAGCTTTTCGCGGGCGGGGGCGCCCGCGCCACACCTGATCATCATAGGTCGGTCTCCTTGCGGGCTTTCCGACGAAACTCGTCTAACTCGGTGCCGCTCGGAATGATGATACCGTCGGCGAGGGCCGGTGCGGGACGGTTCTTCCACGAGCGCACAATATGGACCGCAAAGGCTATGCCGAGGGCCAACACGGCGAAGGGCATGATCCAGGCTACGCGATTGAAGCCGGTAGCGGTGGGCGCGGCGATCACGGTTGGTCCGTACTCCTGCACGAAGCCTTGCAGGATCAGGTCGTCGTTGTTGCCTTTGTCCAGCGCGGCTTGCAATTGATCGCGCATCTTGTCGGAGTACGTGCAGCCGACGTGATTGCATTCGAGCAAGATCTGACCGCATCCGCAGGCACACATCATGCGATGGCCGAGGTCGTTGAAGCGCGCGGAATCGTCTCCGGCGCCGATGAAGAGGAAGATGGCAGTCGTGAGGATGAGGCCTTGCAGTATTCGCTGGGCGGCCTTTTGAGGCACCCGTCCGAATTGTGGCTTGGGCCGTTGGCCCTCAGCGGCTAAAGCCCCGGAGGTTTGGACGGCTGCTTTGGCACGACTGAAGTCGTGCCCTTCCCAAAACCTTTCTTCCCGAAATCTTTCTTCGCGAAATCTTTCATCCCAAAATCTGCGATTCGACGAGTTCATCTCAGTCCCCTGCTCCCACGTGCGCTGGAGTGCGCGCAGGCACAGGCGCTGCGACTTGCACGGCGGCGGCATTGGGTACCAGGGCGACGACGGTCCCGAACACCATAATGATCAGGCCAATCCAAATCCAGGGCACCAGCGGATTCACGTGCGCCTTAATAATCGGCCGTCCGGTTGTTTCGTTCTTGCCTTCGTAGACCAGATATAGGTCGCTTACCAACAAGAAATCCTCGCGGAAGCTGGGGTAAATGCGAGGCAACGTCTGCGGCTGTTGGCTGGCCTTATAGAAACGGCGCTCGGGATACATGGTCGTAATCTGCTTGCCGCCGCGGAACACGTTGATGATCGCCCACTCGTTGGCGTAGTTGGGATTGTCGTCCTGCGTATAAGACTGGCAGACCAGAGTGTAGGGACCGATGTTAATTTTGTCGCCGAACGCCATTTCCTTTTCCACTTCTTTATTGAAAGGCGTTCCCAGGATTCCAATGACGACCAGGCCAACCCCGAAGTGGACGATGTAGCCTCCGTAGCGGCGAGTGTTTCTGTGGTACAGGTGAACCATGGCGGAGAACAGATTCTGTTGGCTCTTGCCGGCGATCACGCGCCCTCCGCGGACGAACTCGGAAATGACGGTAAACATCACCAGCGCCGCGAGCACGGCGGCCATGGTCGCGTAGAAGAACGAAGGATCCTCCCAGGGACGCACGCCGAACACGATCATCAAGCCGCCAATAGCGACCGATCCGATGGCGGGGAACAGAAAATTCCGTTTGAGGCTTTCGATGGAAGTCTTACGCCAGGCCAACAGCGGTCCGACCGCCGTAAGCAGCAGGAGCAGCAAGGCCACGGGGACAGCCACGCGATTGAAGAATGGCGGACCGACCGTGACTTTGTGTCCTTGAACAAATTCCGAAATGATCGGGAAAAAAGTTCCCCACAATATGGTGAAGCAGACGACCAGCAGGAGTAGATTGTTGAACAGGAAACTGGATTCGCGCGAAACCAGCGATTCCAGTTTGTGCTCGGTCCTGAGGTGCGACCGGTTTGCGATCAGGAAAAACGTGCAGACCGCGAGAGTCAGTCCGATGAAGACCAGGAACCAGGTGCCGATCGACGATTGCGCGAAAGCGTGCACCGAACTGATCACACCCGAACGCGTCAGGAATGTCCCGAGCATGGAGAGCAGGAAGGTCGCGAAGATGAGCGCCATATTCCAGATTTTCAACATGCCGCGTTTTTCCTGCATAATGACGGAATGCAGAAAGGCTGTGCCGGTGAGCCACGGCATGAGCGAGGCATTTTCCACCGGGTCCCATCCCCAATAGCCGCCCCATCCGAGGACCGCGTAGGCCCAGTGCGCGCCGAGAAAGACGCCGATAGTCAGGAAGCACCAGGTCACCATGGTCCAGCGGCGTGTGATGTGAATCCATTTCTCGCCGGGATACTTCATGATCAGCGCGCCCAGCGCAAAGGCGAAGGGAACGGTGAAGCCGACGTATCCCAGATAAAGCATTGGCGGGTGAATGACCATCTCTGGATATTGCAGAAGCGGATTCAACCCGGTGCCATCCATGGGCAGCGCGCCTTGCATTTCCGCGAACGGATGCGCGGCAAAATTCAGAATCAGCAGAAAGAAAACCTGCACCGAGGCGATGATCACCGAAGCGTACGCGAACAGCCACTGATCGGTCTTGTAGCGCAAGCGGAGAACGAATCCGTAGCCGGCGAGCAGCAGCGACCAGAACAGCAGCGAGCCTTCCTGTCCGGACCACAGCACGGCGAACTTATAAGCGGCTGGCAAATCGCGGTTGCTGTGATGAAAGAGGTAGGCAATCGAGAAGTCGTCGTTAAATGCGGCCACTACGAGAACGATGGCCGCCAGCAGCACGGCGGCGAACGTGGCGATTCCGGCGCGGCGGGCGGTCTCGCCGAGACGAGCCGAAGCGGCGTCTTTGCCGAATAATGCCAGGAAACCGGCCAGAAAACAGTACGCACTCAGGCCGAGCGCCGCTATGAGCGCAAAACTTCCAATTGTAGACATCGGTGGTGCCCCACTTTTATCTGTAGCGGTATTTTTTCAGAGATGCGGATGCTATGCAATCCGGCGGGATGCTGGCCCGTGCGGTGACGGGGCTTCGCACCGTTCAGGCGGCGAGAACTCCTCCAGGCTATTCACCGTGACTTCTCAAGCGGCAAGCCTCGTTCGCGCCAATCGCGGATTCCGCCATCCATGGAAATGACATTGGTATATCCCATCTTTTGCAGATTGTCTGCGGCCAGCGCGGAACGGAAGCCGCCTCCACAATAGAGGACGAGCTCAGTTTTCAGATCGGGATATTTGGCTTCAATGTCGCGCTCGATCACGCCCTTGCCCAGGTGGACGGCTCCGGGCAGATGGTCGGTATCGAATTCGCGGTCTTCGCGGACGTCGACGAGAACGAATTTGTCGCCGCGATCGAGCCGGGCTTTGACTTCGTCAACGTTAGTTTCGCGGACGCGCTGCTTGGCGTCCTCGACAATTTTTAGGAAGCGCGGTGGATGTTGAGCCATGGTCGCTGGTCCCCTGATTGTATTTCGATACACGCCCTATGCGTGCCCTGAGAATGATAGCAGGCGGCTGGGGTGCGAGCTTCGGGCTGCGAGCTTCGAGTCTCCGAGCTCGAGCCAGCCGGATGCTCCGCAGTTCGTCGCTCGCAGCTTATTCGGTAGAGCCAAGATGAGCAATTCTGGATAAAATCGAACCGCGCCCCATGACGCTCGTCCTTCGCCAGTCTCGCATTCACTCCCATGGATGCTACACCACACGTCCGATCCGCAAGGGAACGTTGATCGTGGAGTATGTGGGCGAGTACCTCACCTACGAACAGGCCGACGATCTTTACGACGACTTTCCGAACACGTATTTATTTGGCTTGGATGGCGGCAAGCGGATCATTGACGGCTACGGGGTGGCCGCCTTCGTCAATCATTCCTGCCAGCCGAACTGCGAGACCGATCAGATCCGGGGAAAGATGTGGATCATCGCCCTGCGCGATATTGCGGCCGGAGAGGAACTGACGTACGACTACAACCTCTACGACGGCGAGGATGACGCTCCTTGTTTCTGCGGGGCGAAGCGCTGCCGGGGCAGTCTGTACTCGGCGGCACATCTGCGCAAGCTCGCTAAGAAGCGCGCCAAGGCTGCAGCCGCTGCGGTCTCCGCAGCGTCGTAGAGAGCCGCGGCATTTTCCGATGCTACAATCATTTTTCGCTGATCGTCTATCGCTGGTCGTTTATCGCTAATCGTCCATCTCCGATCGTCGTTTCGAATCGGGGTTGCTAATCGCTGGTCGCTACTTTAGTCGCCTTCGCGACTCTGGAGGCATGCCTTGAATCGTACTTCCTCCGGCCTCGAAACCATCGTCGCCAGGGCTCTTCATCGCGCGCCGGCGGACGAGAGTGCATTGCTGGCCTGGCCGGTCGCGTGCGGCAGCGCGGTGGCCGAGCGGACTCAAGCGCTGAGTTTTTCCGGCGGCACTCTGCGAGTGGAAGTTGCCGACGGAGGATGGCGGCGGGAACTGGCAAGTCTTGCGCCGCGTTATGTGGCCATAATCAACAAGTACTCTGCGACAGCGGTGAAGCGGATTGAATTCGTGGTGAAGCCTTAGCTGCCTGCCGACACACTGATGGTTTGTAGGGCGTCGGTCTGCAGTTTGCTGAAAAACTGAGATTCGTATCAGGGCATCGCTTTAGCGATGCCAAAAATGCTCGAAATTACAAGCCCCTTTAGGGGCTGCGCTCCGAACTTATGAAAGTTACCGACAAAGACGTTGCCTACGTGGCCGATCTCGCCAATCTCGATTTGACCGCGGAAGAGCGCGTTCGCATGCTGCGCGACTTGAATTCCATTCTTGAATATGTCGAGCGGCTCAGCGAACTGGAGACCGATAAAGTTGCGCCCATGGCTCAGGTCTCCGATCGCTACGGCGTGGACGAGTCGCGCCAGGGCAGCGACCGTTTCGCGTATGCCATCCGCGAGGACGTAAAGAACGGTTTGCGGGAGTCGCTGCCGCATGACGTCGCAATGAAAAATGCGCCGGACACGGACGGGACGTTTTTCGAAGTGCCGAAGGTGATTGAGAGATAGAAGCCCCGTCGTGCAAGTACGGTTCGTATCAGGGCATCGCTTTTAGCGATGCCAGATTGCTGCGTTAGGAAAGCGCCTTCAGGCGCTGAGGCCGGAGTTTCGGAGTTGCCACATTGACGATTGACGAAGTCCGTAGCGCGATCGCAAAGCGGCAAACGACGGCGACTGCTCTGGCTCACGATTTCTACACGCGCATCCGGAAAGAAGATTCCGAGATTGGCGCGTTCCTGACTCTTTGCGAGGAGCGCGCGCTAGCGCAGGCCGCGCGCATCGACCGGATGGCCGCGGAGGGCAAGCCGTTGCCGCCGCTCGCGGGAGTTCCGGTAGCGATCAAAGACGTCATGGTCACGAATGGCGTGCGCACCACTGCCGGATCGAAAATTCTCGACAATTTTATTCCACCGTATGACTGTACCGCCGTAGCTCGCCTCGAAGCGGCGGGCGCGGTGATTCTGGGCAAGCTCAATTGCGATGAGTTTGCGATGGGCTCTTCCACGGAGAACTCGGCCTATCACCCAGTACACAATCCGCGCGACAAAAGCCGCGTGCCGGGAGGATCGTCGGGTGGGTCGGCGGCAGCCGTGGCCGCGGAGATGGCCGTGGCCACGCTCGGCTCCGATACGGGTGGATCGATTCGCCAGCCCGCGTCATTTTGCGGCGTGGTTGGTCTGAAGCCGACCTATGGACGCGTTTCGCGCTACGGGCTGATTGCATTTGCTTCGTCGCTCGATCATATTGGGCCGTTTGCGAAGACAGTGAAGGAAGTCGCGCTGTTGCTGCGCACGATTGCGGGCCGCGATGCCATGGATTCGACGTCCGCAGATGTGCCCGTCCCCGACTATGTGGCGGAACTTGAGAAGCCGGTGCGAGGTTCGGGCGAAGCGTTAAGAGTCGGCGTGGCGAAAGAATACTTCGGCTCCGGACTCGATCCCGAGGTGCGCGCGGCGGTTGAGGCGGCGATCCAGAAGCTGGCTGAGCTCGGATGCGAGGTTGTGCCGGTGAGTCTGCCGCACACTGAGTATGCGATTCCCGCCTATTACATTGTCGCCACGGCGGAAGCGTCGGCGAATCTGGCGCGCTTTGACGGCGTTCGCTACGGTTTTAGGGCCAAGGCGAATACGCTTTCCGAAATGTACCGGCTAACCCGCGACGGCGGATTCGGCATGGAAGTCAAGCGGCGCATCATGCTCGGCACCTATGCGTTGAGCGCTGGTTACTATGATGCTTACTATCTGAAGGCGCAGAAAGTGCGCACGCTGCTTACTCGCGACTTCGACGAGGCTTTCAAGAAAGTGGATGTGATCGCCGCGCCGACTTGTCCGACACCTGCGTTCCGTCTGGGTGAGAAAGTTAATGATCCACTGGCCATGTATCTCGCCGATATCTACACTGTAACTGCGAATCTGGCGGGCATTCCTGGAATTTCGGTTCCTTGCGGCGAGAATCATGAGAAGCTGCCGATTGGGTTGCAGTTATTCGCGCGGCATTTCGATGAGGCTACGCTGCTGCGAGTGGCCGCAGTGTACGAGCGTTCGCGGAAGGGGGACATATGAAAGCTATTGCGCTCATGATGTCTATTGCCCTGGTTACTCCTTTTTCGGAATCACAAGCCAGGGCCCAATCGAAAACGCGCGCGCATTCCGTAAGGCAGCAAGATTCGCCCGTCACCCTGGGCGAATTGCGTAAGAAATACGTCGGGGTCAAGGTAATTGTGACGGGATCGCTTTACAGCAATCCCTATCGAGAGGGCGAATACCTCTTGGAGTGGTACGTGGGCCTCAAGGCTGATGACCGGTATCGCGCCGACATGGAGCACCAACTTCCAGCCAGCTACAAGGGCCGCGAGGCACGGATCATCGCCCTACAGAAAGATGACCTGAGGGAGCGGGTCTTTGGAAAGACCTCCCCTGGCGCGAGTGTAAACGCGCTCGGAGAGTCCGTCTCGGATGACAGCACGACGAACCCGTATACCAACATCGTCGTGCAATTCGAGGATGGAACGACGGCGGTTGCGACCCAGTATCCGACGAGCTTCGAGGGACTGTTCGCACTAGCCTCATCACGTGATTCGCACGCCGAGACAATCGATGCGAACCTTAACTCGGTCATCGGCCGGTCCCTATACGCAACAGCCATGTCTAATGTCTACGAACCTTCGGCTACCTTAGAGGAGTTGCTCGATAAGTCGAATGGAGGGGCCAAGCTGATCAGCGATGTTCCCTTGCTTGCCCCGTTAACAATTACGAGCGCAAAGTACTTTCGTGAGCACGACACAGTTGTTTTGAAGCTGCGATTTCCGGATGGTCGCTACGGGCTAGTGGGCAATCAGTATCGTGATGAGAACTGGGGGCAAGGCCAGGACACCTTCTTGGGACGGATCGCTGGCTTCCTTGATGCGGCCGTCCCTCGGAAATTGACGGCGAGAGAAATCGCCGCGATCAAACGAAGAGAGATTTTTCGCGGCATGTCCAAGGACGCACTGTTTTACTCCATCGGTGTCACCATCGACGAAAATGATTGGGGTAAGGGCGGGAAGCAGCTCATCTATGGCGACAACGTTCTCGTGTATCTAGACCAAGCGGGCAGGGTCACGGACTGGCAATCGCTACGCAAGTGAGTGCCGCTTACGTCAGTCACCGCCAACGGTTTTCAACAATCGGGAACTCTTCATTGAACCCTCTAGTTGACGATCCCATCTTTCACTTGGTACCATAATGTCTATTGGACGATCCCATCGTCCATTGGAGATTTTATGAACAATTGCCATAGGCCAACTGCCGCCGAGGTAGCAAGGCTCACCGTCTATCTTGTTTCTGACTATGACCGGGAGAAACATAAAAGCACGAGCAGGTTCCGAATTTCATCTAAGAGCCTGCGACGAATGGCCGGGCGGATAAATCTTCGCGATGCATTCATTGAGGAGTGGGAGAACGACCTGTACGAGCTCAACTGGAACGTGCTTCGCGTGGGGGACTACTTTGGCCTCATCCGCGCCGATAATATCAGCGAGTGGGCGCGTATTTCATCGGTCCGCATAAAGACCATGGTCGAACGCGTGCGCAACGAGGACCTCAAGGTGTGGGACGAAATCGAGGCCAGTATTGAAACCAGAGACGCAGGTGACGATAGTGACGAGGATTAAGTCGGCCCCGACGCGTGTCCCGTGCAAGCGTGCCCTCCCTAGCAGGTTGCGGAAAAACTCGATTTGAAGCGGACGCCGTACCACGAAACTCTCTTGTTTCCACAGCACAACCTGATAAGAAGAAGGTATGCGTGGAAAAGACGAGCAACAGTTGGAT